>Ga0208492_1000036_pt1 | contig 163211 bp, 142 predicted proteins | sample Subbioar_CSW14AB_FD_184820 | JGI IMG/M metagenome (GOLD analysis project Ga0208492, IMG submission 184820) | Serpentinite rock and fluid subsurface biosphere microbial communities from McLaughlin Reserve, California, USA - CR12Mar_CSW14AB (SPAdes) | ecosystem: Environmental > Terrestrial >...
GCCGGTGCTCCTTCAACAGTAAGCTTTACCAATGCCAATGATCCAAATACAACAGTGAATGGACTTACACACGGCATCTACCATTTCATCTGGACGATCGGTAATGGAATGTGCGCGCCTTCTGCTGATACGGTTATAGTAAAAATTGATTCGCTTACCATTCCGGGATCATTGGTTGCCGATGCTACTGTATGTGCTACCGTCAATGGTAATATCCTTTCACTTAGTGGATATACCGGTGATATACTGAGATGGGAATTATCCACTCTAGGAAATGCTTCATGGATAAATATCACCAATACTACCAACACACTCACTTATACCAACTTGAATACAACTACAACTTATCGTGTTGTTGTACAAAGTGGTTCATGTACTCCGTTGTATTCAAATGAAGTTACCATTACCGTTTTACAACCTGTTACTCCAGCAAATGCAGGTGCAGATCAGCTACTATGTAATGCAGTAACTACTGTATTAGAAGGTCACCAGCCGGTATCTGGTACAGGTGCTTGGACTCATGTATCAGGACCTACTATTCCTGTTTTTGCCAATGCCACGGATCCACGTACGGCTGTCAATGGGTTAACTGTTGGAACTTATGTTTTTGTATGGACCATTACCAATACCCTTTGTATTGATTCAAAAGATACTGTTCAAATTACGATTGCGCCGGTGACTGTTCCGGGTGTATTATCAGCTAATGCCACTGTTTGTTCCGGTACCAATAACGGTTCTCTGGAATTAAGCGGAACAACCGGCTCCGTTTTACATTGGGAATATTCTACTGATAATGGTATTTCATGGACAGTATTCGCTAATACTAGCAACACATATACTTATACTAATCTAACCGCTTCTACCTTATTCAGGGTATTGGTACAAAATAGCGTTTGTGCAACGGCTTATTCAAACCCAGTTCAGATTACAGTAATGCCACAGGTTACACTTGCTGTTGCTGGTTTAAATCAGGCTTTGTGTAATAGCAGTATCGCCAGATTGGAAGGCAACACTCCGTCTTCTGGTGTGGGTATGTGGAGTCAGACTTCCGGACCTACTACAGCCATTTTTGCTGATGCAGGATTTGCAGCTACCAATATTTCGGGTCTCAGCACTGGCACTTATCGTTTTGCATGGACCATTTCGAATGCTGTGTGTGCTTCTTCTAGAGATGAAGTTGAACTTAGAATAGATCCTTCTACTTCAGCAGGTATCTTATCTGGTAATGATACCGTATGTACCAATATCAATACGGGTACACTATCTATTGCTAATTATACCGGAACCATCATCAGATGGGAAAGCTCTATTGACAATGGTGCCAACTGGAGCTCATTCAATAGCACACAGAACACTTATAATTATACAAATTTAACAGCCACTACCAGATTCAGAGTATTGGTACAAAGTGGTGTTTGTGCTTCCTTGTATTCAAATACAGTTACGATTACTGTAAACCCGTTAACAGTAGGTGGACATATCGTGGCGAATGATACGGTTTGTGTTACATCCAATAACGGCACACTACAACTTACCAATTATGTTGGCGACCTTATTCGTTGGGAGTCTTCAATAAACAATGGTAATAGCTGGACACTGATTAATTATACCGGTGATCAATATAGTTTCAGTAACCTGCTTTCAACAACCTTGTTTAGGGTAATGGTACAAAGTGGTGTTTGTTCTGCAGCATTTAGTGATACCGTAAATATTGTTGTTGATGCAGCCACTGTTGCCGGAACACTTAACGGAGCAGATACAGTTTGTTATAACAACAATTCGGGGCAAGTCATATTATCAGGTAAACTGGGTAGTGTTATTCAGTGGGAATCGTCTGAAAACAGTGGAGCTATCTGGAGTCCGATCAATACAGCACTTACCGATACAATCCGTTACAATAATCTTCAGCGTACTACTTTATACCGTAGTCTCGTGAAAAATGGCACCTGTGCAGTAATGTATACAACGCCTATAGAAATAGCAGTTGTTGAACCTGTTACCACTGCCAATGCAGGTGATGATATAGTCGTATGTAATGCAGCAAGTTTCTCAACATTAAGAGCAAATACAGCTTTATCAGGAACCGGTATGTGGAGACAAATAGCAGGACCTAATAATGGTTCCATTGCTGATGCAACCAATCCGAATACTACTGTTTCCGGATTGATACCAGGTACCTATGAATTTGCGTGGGAAATATCAAATGGTATTTGTGTAAGTTCTTCTGATACAGTATCTGTAAAAGTAGATCGGACAATTGCAGACTTTACTTTGTCTGGAGCTAATAACTGCGGAAATACAGTTTATCGATTTAATGACCGCAGCCAATCTAATTTCGGCATCGCAGCGTGGAAGTGGAGCATCGCTCCCGGAGATACTGTTTATCAAAAAGAAAACAATATCAGGTTTACTTCTGAAGGCACTTATACCATGAACTTGAGTGTAGTAAGTAATATAGGATGTGTGAATACTTTGCAAGCACAGTTCTCAGTTAATGTCTTTGAGTTTCCGAAGGTAGATATTGATGCGATCAGAGATGTTTGTAAAGGTCAATTAACACAGCTAGCTCCTATCGTCAATTCAAAAGATACCATCGCCATGTTGTTATGGAATCTGGGTAATGGTACCAGAAGCTCTGATTCTGTGATTGCTGTTCGCTATCTCATAGACGGACAATATACAGTTCGATTAACTGCCACAACAGTAAATAACTGTTTTGATTCTGCTTATAAAGCAATGACAGTACATCCACTTCCCGTGATTAATATTACTCCCAACAGTACTATCTGTAAAGGCGATTCTATTCGCTTGATTGCATCGGGTGCTAGACATTATATTTGGTTCGATCAACTCAACAATATCACTGCAACTGGTACAAATGCAAATATTGTTCGTCCAACCGGAACCACTACCGTTCGCGTAATAGGTTATGATGAACATGGCTGTAGTGAAATTAAATCTACCAGCATCCGTGTTATACAACCTTTGAAAATGCTTGCTGCACAAGGTGATACATTGTGTATCGGCGAAAGCAAACAACTGATCGCTACAGGTGCTAGCAGCTACAGATGGTATCCTGAAACCGGATTAAACAATACTCAGGTAGCCAACCCTGTTGCAAGACCTGTTGAAACAACAGTGTATAATGTTATTGGTAAAGATGCTTATAACTGCTTTACAGATACTGCACAGATCAAAGTAGTAGTAGGTCATCCTACACCAATCAATATTGGCCGCGATACCATTATTACGGCAGGTACCAGTTTCCAACTAAGGGTTTTATCAACCAATACTATCAATGGTGGTAATGATCAAATCAAAAAATGGCGCTGGGGTGGTGATGTTTCTATTAGTTGCCCTACCTGCCCGGCTCCTGAAGTAAAACTTTCCAATGATGCCTGCATATCCTGCACAGTAGTGAACAATTACGGCTGTGTTAGTACCGATACCATTTGCATTAAAACACTTTGTCCTGCTACCGAATTATTCGTTCCAAATGCGTTTTCACCTGATGGCGACGGCGTAAACGATGTTTTACTGGTTCAGGGTAAGGGTATTAAACTGATCAAAAGTTTTAAAATATACAACAGATGGGGACAGTTGGTTTTCGAGAAAGCCAATTTCTCTCCCGGTGATCCAGCGTATGCATGGAATGGAACAGCATTTGGCAAGGCAGTAACACCGGATGTATTTGTATATGTATCTGAAGTCATCTGTGAAAAAGGATTACCAACCATATTTAAAGGAAATATAAGCATATTAAAATGAGCAAAAATTCTACCCTTCGCTTTATTGCTTTAGCAGCAATACTCATCACCGGTAAAGTTCATGCACAGGATTTTACCTTCTCTCAGTTTTATGAACAGCCGCTATTGCGCAATCCTGCTTTGGCGGGTGTGTTCACAGGCGATATTAGGGCTTCTGTAGCACACAGAAGTCAGTGGGGAAGTGTTACCGTTCCATTTAAAACATCTGCCATGAGTGTAGAACACAAAATTCCCATGGGCGGTAAAAATGATTTTCTCACCATCGCTTCACAAATGAGTATTGATGTTGCCGGAGATCTTCGTCTGAGAAGAACGCAAATACTTCCTGCTATTAATTATCACAAATCATTGAGCAACGACAACGATACTTATCTTTCTCTGGCATTCATGGGTGGACCCGTTTCTAGTCAGTTTGATGCTTCAAAATTAAAAATGGGTGACCAGTTTCGTGGCGGAGAATACAATGCCGCCAACCCTAGTGCACAGCCCATCACAAATTCGGGTTATTCCTATTGGGATCTCAGTACAGGCTTATCATTGAGTACTTCCTTTAATGATAAAACCAGGGTGTATGTAGCAGCCGGCTTATCACATGTAACCAACCCAACCATCAAATCTGTTACAGGATCAACAGAAAATTTTCTTTCACCCAGACTCTCTTTCAATGCAGGCATTAATGCACCATCAGGCGAACGGAGCCGAATCATGGGTTTCATAGATTATTTTACACAGAACAACAATAAACAAATTCTCGGAGGCCTGTTATATGGAATGACCATTAGAGAATATGATGATGGTAATGAACCTGATTTGTTCTATATCGGTAGTTTTATGAGATGGGGCGATGCTTTAATACCCACTGTAAAAATGGAATTTGAGCATTTCAGTATTGGCGTAAGTTATGATGTGAATATATCTAAACTAAAAGTAGTTTCAAACTGGAGAGGTGGACTCGAATTAACAGCAACCTACCGTGGATTCCTAAAAATCAGAAACTCTAGCATTGATAAAACAAGATGCGTAAGATTTTAACAGCATCACATCACAAACAAATAGGAAATGAACTGACAAGCGGCTCCTACCAACAGGCCATAATAGATTTCTGCATGGGTATGATCACTTACCAGTAATCTCGATGTACAAATCAGGCCTGCAAGAAGAATAGCCATGCTGATGAAAAAGCCAAAAGGAAGTTGATAATAATAGGAAAATAGAATCACTGCCATCACAGCACCACCGGCGGCCATGGCATGAAGACTGATTTTAATAAAATTATTAAAGACCAAGCCAATTGATGTTGCAACAAATATGCCCATGAAGAAAAATTTAAGCACTATTGGCTGGTCAGTAAAATTGCGGCTTAGATAATACATCCACCAATAAAAAAACATCGTGATCACAAAAGGAATGATTCTTTCTTTTTGCGTCCTCAAAAAAATACTTTCACTGAATTTCAAGCGCCATAAAAGAAAGACTGCAAAAGCAGGAAAAAAAGCAGTTAGCCAAAATAAGCCGAACAACCTCATCTTTAACTGCCAGGGTGAAATACCGGCAAACTCATAAGGTACTTGTTTCATCAAAAAGAAGAAAATATAGGTAGGGATAAACAGTGGGTGAAACACATACGAAATAATCTTCGCAGGTATTACCAGCAATAATAACTGCTTATCATTTTTTTCAACAACTTCATTCATGATCATCCTTATTTCGGTGCATGATTTTTTTCGACACCGCAATACTACAACTACTTATTGACTTTGATGAAGTATACTACCGTATTAAAGTTGAAATCGCTTGAAATATTCACTTCGGTACGCTTATTTGCACCATCTGTAATCACCATTAATGCCGAATTAGGCGGTGTAATTCCCAGACTCTCCGCAAAAAATATCATTTCATTTTTACTTTGATCGCTACTAAGCTTCACATAGAATGTAACGGGTTTGTTGGTACGCAATAACTGTTTATAAACAACAATTTCTTTGTTATAAATAACAGATAAGGAATCATAATCAAAACTTCCATTATCAAAAAGATCCACTCGTACAGAATCAGATGTCGTATATACAAATAAGGGCTTACTCGGTATACGCATCTTCATTTCATCTACGAGATTATTGGCCTTAACCTTTGGAACAAATTCTAGCAACTCGCTGATGTCTAGCTTCTGCTGCTGATTAACCACTTTATTTGTATTTGCATTCGTTTTCTGATCAGGTACAGATGCAGGCTGTTGAACCGCTATCTTATTGGGAGATTTTTCTTGTCTGATTTTTTCTTTTGCCGGCAATACAGAATCTGCTTTAATGATATTCTTTTCAGCTGTCGTACGCGCACTACTTCCTTTTTTATTTTTTTGATGCCTGCTGTTGGTACGCTTATTCACAGAAGATTTGTCCGATTGTGTATTTACGAATAGATTACCGCCTTCAGCAGTAGTGGCAACTAGAGACTTATTATTAAAAGAATCTGCATCTATTTCTTCGCCCGATGGCATCCAACGTGGATTTTTATCGGTTGTAAGTATAAGGTCTGATCTTCTATTGGCTATTTGTACAGCTTTATCATAAGAAGCATCTTCCTTACATGCCATTAAGAAATATCGTTTGGCATAATAATCTGTATTAAGTCTCGCTGGATCAATACCTTTTTTTATCAAGTATGCTCGTACAGATGCTGACCTCTTTTTTGACATGTTTATATTGGCTTCGCGGGAACCTATACAGTCTGTAAAGGAAGCAACCGCAATATTCAGCTCAGGATTTTCTTGTAACTGCTTCACGACTTCATCTAACACAGGAACATCTATACTTCTGATTTTTGCGCTGGCGAAGTTATAATTCACATACATTCTTTTTGTGGTAATAGCCTCTATAGAATCAGGTGTGAGTTTGATGGTTTGAACGGTATCTTTTTTAATGAATGGTTGTACAACAGGCTGTACCGGCTTCACAGTATCCTGTCTTGGTTGTTGCGGCTTCACTGGTATCGATAATACCGTATCTTTTTTTGGAGTATAGGGCAGCAGTATAGCATTAAATATTTCAAGACAGCAGGAAGATGCTCTGTCTGAACTGAAATATACTGTATCAGAGCCTTTGTATTTTTTGTAGTATAGATCGTTCTTACCGGAATTGATGGGGTGTCCTAGGTTAACCGTTTTTGACCAATTATTTTGAAAAGGAGTGCCCTGTGCTTTATAAATATCCATTCCTCCCATGCCGATCGCACCGTCTGAACTAAAATATAAACTACTATCAGTGGCGTCAAAATAGGGCGACACTTCTTCTCTCACCGTATTCACATGTACTCCTGCATTGATGGCAGCACCTTGAGGTATTTTACCATTCATTTTTACCATCCAAATATCATAGCTACCCTTAGTTCCAAGCTGATTAGATGAAAAGAAAAGATATTGTCCATCAGGAGTAATAAAAGGTTGTTTAGAACTATAGCCCTTAACATTTACAGGTGCCGGTAATACCATAGGTTTACCCCACTGCGCTGATACTGAACCGCGTTCTAGGTAATAGATCTGGTATTCATCTGTTGCACTACTCTTATTTTTTTTCCAACCGGTAAAATAAAGCGTTAATCCATCAGCGGACAAAGAGGAAGCCCCCATGTTCAGTTGATCATCGGCACTCGAAACCAGTTTTTTTACCAATCCGGTATAATCATTTCCGGTATAAAGTCGTACAGGATATGTTTTTTGTTTTTTGACCATTTCATGCCTCGAACTCGTGAACCATACGATACTATCATTTGTTTTTTCGAGCGCAAAATTGGAACCATCGGAAGAACTGGTCGTGCTGCTTTTTATAACTGTTGCCCGCTGATTTTCTTTTAATTCTTGAACGGTATACAAACAAGATGCAATACCCAAGCGAGCCATACTTGCATATTCATCTTCTTTGGGGTATCTACTTAAAAAATTGTTGTAAGCATTTTGTGCGTTGATGGGATCATCATTCGCCAAAAGACTATTAGCGTACCATAGCTGAGCCAGTGGAAATCTGCTATCCCTAAAATTCAGGTAATCCTTGTATGCCAACAACGCTGCCCCATTGTTATTGTGTAAACGATAAGATTCAGCTAACTGATAAGTAGCCCTAATTCTTTCTGTCGGTTTTAATTTTCCTCTTCGACTTACAGCTTGATGCGGATAGACAAGACCTGTATTTGATTTTACCAATGGACTATCATACAAAACAACTGCATATAATTTGGATGCCTGATAATAATCTGCTGACTTGAATGCAGCATCGGCCGTTTTCAATATTTTTTTGGCACGCTGTGCATACAATATTTGTTTACTGTTTACTAAAGACAGCAATACAACAATAAATGGCAAATAATATTTAGGGTTTACAATCTTGGGCATACAAACTTCGAATCCGTAATTTTTCTTCGTCCGATAAAACTGATGGATAATTCATATCCCCCGTTACCAGAGGATGCACTTTTCATTTTCGACATATTGATATCATAACTGAAACCTATCGTCAGTCCATTCAGGTGAATACCAATATTAGGTGCCACTGCATCATTTAAACGATAAGTCGTTCCTAAAAGCAGATCAGCTCCCTCCTGCAGTTGCATATTCATGGATAACCCACCGGTAATTTCACTGGCATCACCCTGTTTCAGCAAAACTGCATGTGGTGTGAGATCTACACGATCACTCATCCGCATCCTTACTCCGCCATGAAGTGCATATCTCATTGGAATTTTATTGTTGTTGCCATTAGCAAGAAATTGATTGCGGGGTTGTGTAGGATGATAAGCACTTACACCAAAAAATGCGTTGGCCGCTTTATCAGGTTCTGCATCAAAATACATAAGACCCAGACTTCCATCCAAAGCTGTAGCATTGATACGCATAAATTGTTCATTGGATGGGATGGTTGGGTCGTAGCCTATGAATGGATTGTACTGATTCCCATATTGAAACTTACCCGGATCGATGCCCCGATTCAACATACCTACCTGAAATCCACCACTAATCATTTTGTATTCTGTTAATCGGGCTTTATAGGAAACAGATAGATAACCATTGTTATAATAATATCCTCCATCACCTGTAGTTTGACTCAGCACTGTCATTCCAACTGAAAAAGCATCAGATACACTGATATCACCTGAAATACCTTTGGTAATAAATGGAGAAGCAATAGAAGGCCACTGGTATCTATAATTTGCCGTTACCCTGTAAAAGCCATCATTCACTCCTGTAAGAGCCGGATTCAGCCATAATGGATGCGCATAATACTGAGTAAAATGTGCATCGACCTGCGCTGCTGATCTGTTGATGAATAATACCACCACCAGATTCAATATGAGTAAACATCTACGCATGCATGGATCTGTTTTAAATTTATCTGACCAGGTTAAAAGAACCTGATTTTGTTATTTTATTACCGCTTTGTGATTTTACTTCCAGCGCATAAGAATACCTTCCTGCAGGCGATTGATGGCCTCTAAAAGTTCCATCCCAGCCTTTCTGCCTATCTGTACTGATGAACAGTTCTTGTCCCCACTGATTATAAATCACCAATCGCATGGTTTCAATGGTATTGCCATACACCTGGAAAAAATCGTTGATGCCATCTCCATTCGGAGTAAAAACATTGGGCACATAAATACCATCCCCAAAAGGATTCAATGAAGTGGCAACAGCTTTCACACTATCGCTGTTTTCACAGGTATTTCTACCGATGGCTTTTACCCATATCTTCACGGTTTGATTGGGCTGTAATCCGCTGATCGTATGCTGTAGTCCTTGAAAGCCCGATGAAGGATCATTGTATGTGATACCACTATCCATACTTTGTTTGTAGCCAATAGCATTTTCAACACTATTCCACCTAAACCGTACAGAACTTCCGGTAATATTATCTGCTTGAATCATGGGCGAAGCTGTCTTTTTTCTCAACACGATCGTTGCATTGGCAGCTTTTGCCGGACATATATCAGGATTGCCGGTTGCACGCACCATAAAAGTGGTATCAGCCACAACTGAATTCAGCTTCAGGTATTCACCGGTATGTACTGCCAACGGATTACCTGTAACATACCATTTATATGTAACGCCATTTTGTGGTGAGGGAATAAACAAAGAATCTGATTCCCCATTACAAACAGAATCTTTCTCAAGTCTGATGATAAAGTCATTTACCACCACACCAAGCAATACCTCGGTTGAATCTTTAACAGAACAGATACCATCAGAAACCGTAACGATATACCGACTACTTTGTTTTACCCAGATAGTTTGAGTTGAAGATCCACTATTCCATAGATAAGAAGTAAGCCCCAAACCTGCATCTAATAAAGCACTGTCGGCACAAATTTTTACGGTATCGGTTAACGGTGTAGTTAAGTTGTTTACAGTAATGAGAATACTGTCTTTTGAAACAGTTGTACCAATGGTTCTTGTAACCGTATACCTGGTTGTTTGCTCCGGTTGTACTTGAATATTTTTTGTAGTGGCTCCATTAGACCATCTATAACTGGTATCGGGAATGGGAGCTGTAGAAGAATCCGGATAATATGCCCAGATACCATCAAACCGAGCCCAAATAACACGTTTACCTATTTCATCATAATAGGCATAATTGGGTAATGATGTCCTTGCCATTGCCGGAGGTTGTACAGAACCATCTGCTTGAAACTCTGTAAATCCACCATCTTTCGATGGATGAAAACGAAAAGTTTTGTTCGTGTTATTTAAGAATTGATTGCGGATATAATCTCCTGTTGGCTGAAATCCACCAAAAAGAAAAAATCGCGATTTGTCATAATCATAAGCCAATGCTCCTTCATACTGAATAGACGGTTCATTAACAGGCAGTATATTCTTGAATTGATAAGTATTAAGATCCAATTCCCATAAGTCTTTCAGCCAGCAGAAAATTCCTGTAGCAGTAGCCCATGGACTTCCCAACGTACAAGATCCTGTTAGTTCACTGCCGCTGTAATTACCTTGACCGGAAAAAAGATACAGTTTAGAGCCATCTTTATTTCTGGCAACAATATTGCCACCTTTAGGAGGAGCCATATCAATCGCAGGATTATTTTTTTTCATCTGCCATGCAGTTCCATTGTGTTCGAAAATCCAACTCTTCACTTGTGCAGAACCATAACCGCCATAAATACCCAGCTGATTCAGCAATGGATTCCAGTAAGCAGAAGCCCCATAACATTCATTATCTGCAACGCCTGCTCCAATTTGTGTCCAAGTACCACCATTGGCAGGCAGCGCATAAATATTATCTCGTCCACTTCTCCAACACAATAAACGGTTATTGGTAAAATCGTATACAAAGTCAGAATAATCACCTGGCCAGTTAGTGGCAGGAATAATGGTTACTTCATTTTTTTTCAGATCATAACGTGTAACGGTTCTGTTGATAATGGAATAGAGATACTGATTCACCTTATCGTATCCGAAAGGTTTGATATTAAATGATGATGGATTGATTTGGTTAGCACTAATGAGTTGTTTCCATACACCCGGTAATACAGTGTCTTTAGGTAAAGGATTTCTAAGCTCAAGTTGTATAGATACTCCTTTACAAATAGTGGTGTCAGACTGAATAATAAAACGGCTTGTATCTGCAGCAGAAGACGCATACAGATGGAAGGGAGACATGGCTATATATAAAGCCATGAATAAAGCAAATAATACATTTCGCTTTTTCACGTGGATGGATATTGAATTTTAGCTGCCCTTGCAGATAAGATAAAGATACTAAAACACAACAAGATTATTGCCTTGAAATCGAGAAAAATCAAGCATTTCGGGAGATTCTATAAAAAAGTAGGGATATCACTACAACTCTTTGCGCAACCTCGCTACAGGTATATTCAGTTGCTCTCTGTATTTGGCAACCGTTCTGCGTGCAATATTGTATCCTTTTTCCTGTAGCATTTCTGTTAATACCTCGTCGCTTAAAGGTTTACGCTTGTCTTCAGCTTCTATAATATCACTTAATATTTTCTTTACTTCTCGGGTACTCACTTCTTCCCCACTGTCGGTACTCAGTGATTCACTAAAGAAAAATTTCAATCGATAGGTACCAAATTCTGTTTGTACAAATTTACTATTGGCTACACGACTAACGGTAGATATATCTAACCCGGTAAGCTCTGCAATATCTTTTAAGATCATGGGGCGCATCGTCGTTTCATCACCAGTAAGGAAAAATTCTTGTTGGTGTTTCATGATGGCACTCATGGTGCCAATCAAAGTATCCTGACGTTGCTTGATCATATCAATGAACCACTTAGCAGAATCGATCTTTTGCTTGATGAAAAGAACGGCTTCTTTCTGACGCTTATCCTTTTTACTACCTTTATCATACTCCTTCAACATATCTCGATAACCTTCACTGATACGAAGATCAGGCGCATTTTTAGCATTGAGGGTTAACTCCAGCTTACCATTATTATTCAGGATAAAAAAGTCAGGAACAATATAACTCTCGGCTTTATTGATTTCACCAATATTCCCTCCTGGCTTGGGATTCAACTTGATGATCTGATTGATGACATCACGAATTTGGTCATCTGTTAAATTTAATCCACGCTGAATTTTCTCATAATGCTTTTTGGTAAACTCATCAAAATATTTGGAAAGCACTTGAACTGCCAGTTCTACAGAAATACCTTCACTCAACTTTCTTTTCAGTTGCAGCAATAAACACTCCTTCAAATCTCTTGCACAAACTCCCGGTGGATCAAACTGTTGTATTTGCTGAATGATATCTTCAATTTCTTTTTCCTCCACACTCAAACCCTGACGAAAAGCCAAATCATCTGCAATGGAAGTCAATTCGCGACGCAAATACCCATCATCATCCAAGCTCCCTACAATTTGTTCTGCAATCTTATAATTTCTTTCATCCAATTCCAGCATACCCAATTGGTTCAATACCAATTCATGAAAACTAGTCTCTACCCGAATAGGAATCACTTTTTGATCATCCATTTCCGGATAATTATCATCCTTCATTTTATAATCGGCTATTTCACCGTCATCATCCATTACATATTCACTGATATCTACATTATCATATTCATCTGAACTCCCATCAGGATCTAATTCATCTTCAGGCGAGTTTTCGAACTCATCTTTCATGTCGTCTCCAAAATCATCCGTATGACCTTCTTCATCCATTTCCAGTGCGGGGTTCTCTTCCAATTCTTCTTTGATGCGTTCTTCCAGATTGGCAGTAGGTATCTGCAACAGTTTCATTAACTGAATCTGTTGTGGAGATAATTTCTGCAATAATTTCTGTTGTAACGACTGGCTTAACGACATATCTTCCTCAAAATACAAATGAACAATCCCATTTAGCACTTTTTTTTGTTTAACATCTCATAATGCTAAAACGCCGTAAATTTACGTACAATCATTGCAAGATGTTAGCGAAACGGATTTGTTTGTTTGTGAATTTATTCCTAATTACTGCAGTTTCCACGAAAGCGCAATTCATTACGTCTGTGCAGTCAAAACCTATATTGACAGATAGTTTACGAAATACAGGCTTTCGTTTACTGTCTGAAGATTACTACTGCAAAAACTTATCATTTTTTTGTAAAAAGGAATTGCAACTTGAAAAGATCACTAAAGTGCCATTTCGTTTTCGATTAGGCAGCTTAGATCACGTTAATCTATTGGAAGGAAAGCAGTCTACATTCATACCGGCTTCTCTTAAGCGGCCATCCGGTTTTCGTAAGGAATAGAGCGATGTTGAATCTGGTCATTCAAAGCTTCGATCAATAAATTTTTATCTTCTTCAGCTAATTTTTCAAAAGGAATACTATCTGAAAAGTAGGTTGACATGTACTTAATTGTGATCTTTTTATCATCGACTACTATTTTCCTTACATCACTCCAAACAATAATTTCACTTTCTCTTACATGATAACTAGCCTCATATACACACCATTTGATGCCTTCAGAGTCAACTTGAATAAAACAATTATTAACCTTACTATTTTTATACTTTTTATAAGACCTTTCAAGAAAACTGTAAAAAAGAATGACATGGGCAGATGGTACAAACCACTGATCCAAAAAATCATCAGAATCAAAGGGTACTGCCATTCGGAAAATATTGTATCCAATGAGTAGCAAAAAGATAATTACCCCAAAATAAAACCAGAAATTAAGGGGCACCGGTTTATAATAAGCAGTATATGATTTAGGCTCAGGCATTCACTGTAGCATTTGCCAATACTTTTTTAATAACTGCTACCATTTTTTCACCCTTCTCTTTGATCTGCTCTTCTGTCCATAACAAGCTAATAGCGGTTGAAATACATCTACTCATTACAGCATCGCTTGCAGCAAATGAACTGTCTTTCAGTTTCAATAATGCTTGTTGTTGAACATCACTCAATCTATTTAAGGTAATTGCATTTTTCAGGTGATCCCATTTGCTGATATAGTGCCAGTTATTCGCATACCAATAAAAATTACCTGCTAATATTCCTTGCTCTTTCATTTCAGCGATCACCGCTTTTGTCAACGCTTCAGTTGGTAAAAACCAGCTCAAGAAACTACAACTATCACCTGCTTCATCAGGTACTCTTCTAAAACTTAGTTCCGGTATGTTTTCCAGATATGCTCGTAACGCTTTATTATTTTTACGCTGCAAACTCAAAAAAGTATCCAGCTTTCTGATTTGTGCCAATCCCACAGCAGCATGCAATTCACTGATCCTAAAATTGTATCCAATGAAAGGATGCAGATCTGCACCGCGATCAACACCCTTGTGGTCATGTCCATGATCTGTATAACCATCACATTTAGTCCAAACATCTTCACTGTTGGTCATCACCACACCGCCTTCCCCACAAGTAATGGTTTTTACAAAATCAAAGGAGAAAGTACCTGCATGACCAATGGTACCCAATGCTTTTCCTTTATAAGTTCCACCGATACTTTGACAAGCATCTTCTAATAAGATCAGGTTATGTTCAGTACAAATTATTTTCAACGCATCCAGATCGGCCATACTACCACACATATGAACAGGCATCACACATTTTGTCTTTGGGGTAATGGCTGCTCTCACTGCAGCAGGTGAAAGCGTCAATGTTTCATCCACATCCACCAATACCGGTACCGCTCCCACACTCAATACCGCTTCAAAACTGGCCACAAAAGTGAAAGAAGGCATGATCACTTCATCGCCTGCTCCAATATTCAAAGCAGACATAGCCGTGGTTAATGCAGCGGTTCCGCTGGACGTTAAATGAGCATATTGACAATCAAATACTTCAGTGATGGCTTTTTCCAACTCCTGGGCTTTCCACATCCCTTTCCTTGGACCATCAAACCCATAACGCATCAGGATGCCTGTTTCCAGCACATCATTCACTTCTTTTCTTTCCTCAGCACCAAATAATTCGAATCCAGGCATAGTTGCAAAGTTTGATGCAAAAATAAGGAAGAAGTTGACAGATGACAGAAGACAGATGACAGAAGCAAAAAGATTCTCGTTATCTATCATCTGTCAACTATCAACTGTCACCTATCTTTGCCCCATGACTCCAACACTCTTCTACTGCTACGACGCCTATTGTGGGTGGTGTTATGGATTTAGTCCGGTAATGAAAAAAATACAAGAACAATATCCTCAATTACCCATTGAAGTATTATCAGGTGGGATGATTTTACCGGAAGAACCCGTTTCCATTGCTGCTACGGCCGGATATATTCAAAAAGCATACAAAACAGTAGAAGAATATACCGGTATTACATTCGGACCCGACTATTTGTGGCATATCAACAATCCGGATCTGAGCGATTGGTTTCCGCATTCTGAAAAACCGGCCATTGCTCTTTGTATTTTCAAAGAGTTCTATCCGGATCAACAAGTAGGTTTTGCATCTGATTTACAATACGCTTTACATTTTGAAGGTCGTGATTTAACAGATGATGAAGCTTACAGACATTTACTAGAGAAATACAGCATCCACCCTGAAACTTTTTATGAGAAACTGAAAAGTGATACGTACAAAGAACAGGCCTATTATGAGTTCTCATTGGTAAAACAATTACAAGTGACAGGTTACCCTTGCGTATTGATACAAATCAGTGAAACAAAATTTCATCTGTTGGCAAGAGGATATACCGATTTTGATACACTGAAAAGCAGACTGGATAATGTTTTAAATGAGTTACAACAGGGCTAACACTAACACAAAGAAACGTTAAGATATAAGAGTGGTTGTTGCTTATCGATTCATCAGAATAGTTTTCGTTTTCAAATCATATACACATGAAGTTGATATTTACCATCACAGCGCTAAGCTGTGCAGTTGCTTTAATGGCACAGAATGCCAAAATGGATTTTGAAAAATATGAACCGAAAAGTACACTCGTAGTACCGGAACACAAAGTCGCCAAAGCCAAATTCCCTTTTATTGATGTACACAATCATCAATTCAATATGCCCTCACAAGATGTAAAAGCATTATTGAAACAAATGGATGAACTGAACATGCGTGTGATGGTGAATTTAAGTGGCAGGGGATTCAAATCGGTGAATGGACAATTTGGTTTACAGGATCCACAATATTTGGCTGATGCCATTGCCAATGCAAAGAAAGCAACGCCCAACAGGATCATTCATTTTACCAATGTGTCATTCATTGGTGTGGGAGAACCCGGATGGGCAGAAAAAGCGGTGAAGGAATTAGAGAACGATGTAAAAGCGGGTGCCAATGGTCTGAAAGTGTATAAAAACTTAGGGTTTTCCTTTAAAGACAATACCGGCAAGTTATTGCGCATAGATGACCCCAGATTGGATCCGATTTGGGCAAAATGTGGCGAATTAAAAATACCGGTGCTGATCCACAGCGCAGACCCAGAACCATTCTGGCAACCTTTAGATGATCAAAATGAACGTTGGCTGGAATTGGCCACCAGACCAGATCGTAAAAGAACTGATACCGATCCGGCACCTTGGGCTGATCTCATTCAACAACAGCACAATATCATCAAGCGTCATCCAAAAACCAATTTTATTGCAGCACATTTTGGATGGTATCCAAATAATCTCGCTAAACTCGGCAGCTTATTAGATAACATGCCCAATATGTATATAGAATTTGGGGCAGTGATTGCAGAACTAGGCAGACAACCAAGAACAGCCAAAGCTTTTTTTGATAAATATCAGGATCGTATCATGTTTGGAAAAGACAGTTGGGTACCTAATGAGTATGCTACTTATTTCCGTGTATTGGAAACAACAGATGAATACTTCCCCTATCACAAAAAATACCATGCTTTTTGGAAAATGTATGGGATGGGATTGAGTGATGAAGTGTTGAAGAAAGTGTATTATAAAAATGCACTCAGACTGATTCCGAATATTGATAAGACTTTATTTGCTGATTAGTATAGTAAAGAATTAGCCACAGATTCGTCCACCTTGGTGGATGTATCTGTGGCTAATTCTTTTAAAACAATCTTTTATCCGGTAGCGTCACCCTTTGTAAGCGAATATAAATAGTAAATTGTCTACGATGATGTGTTTGGTATTCAAAACTTTTTATAATCCAGCTGTATGAATTTATTTACACTTTTATTCTTAACAATTTTTCCTGATTTATTAATATTTTTATCTACAGCAATAAGCATCACTATAACAGAACTAAGTGCAATCTGACATCATTATAAATAATTTACTTTCTTGAACTTTGCACATTGTGGCTTTTTATCAAATAATAGATTATTGAACCCGCTACCGGTAACAGTATGATCAAGTAAGTCATATTAGCCTTATACCTTTTTGAGAAGCTCTTTTGTTTTTGTAAGTCAACTATTGAGAATATAATCCCTGTTACGAAAAGTAAGAATATAATGATAGCCATCGTCATACAATTTAATAAATACTAGATAAAATGACACATGCTGCTGAAATTGATGTCCAACAAGAGACCCAGCCAGCAACAGGAGCATCACACCACCATTCACCAAATGTTCCTTTTACTTCTGAGGCTTCTTTAAAACAACCATAACATTCCCAAAAACCTAGATTTCCATTATGATTACTATCACAAGGTACTGCCTTATTGGATATTTTGTTTTCACTCGCTACAATAGTTTTTATTTGTTCTGTGTTTCTTCCTGGCATCCTTATTGAGTGAAACTTTACCGAAAGCTCATATGTGAGGCTTTTATATGTTCTTTTCTCAATTATATTGTCTTTTATGTTAAAAGTAGAATGATGGAAATTATCATAATTAACATCAATTGATCTTATTTCGCCATTTTTAGTTTCAAAATCAAAATTTGACAAATCACTTATGTTCATAGCGTATTTATCATTGTAAGGTAAGTACCTAGTATCATGGAGATCTACAACATCTAAAGTAGCTGTAATTTTATCTCCCTTTTTAATTTCAACGGTGAAAAAGTGATACCATTCGTTTCTAACTTTAATACTATCTACTTTAACATTTTTGAAATCAAATTCTCCATATTTTTCAATATCATTCTTAGCGCGACTAAATGTTTCTGACTTTAGGAAATTTTCAATAGTAGGGTTAATACTTGCTGGAATAGCATCTTCCTTTTTACACCCATAAATGATAAAAGAAAAAATAATAATGACAAATGCAGCAGAGAAAACTCCCTTGTTAAATGTTTTTACGTTTTTCATTGGATATCTATTTTAGAATTTAAAATTAAACTCTAAAATAGATTCAGTCAGTATATTAAACGACTGTGTTTTTTCGCAGTTTTTATAGACTCATGTAAAACTATATTTAAGAAATACAATGTAAAGCAACACGGTTTCCTTCAGAATCAATGAACACAGCCATGAAGCCATATTCAGGAGATATTTCTGTTTTTGGAACGATGATCTTTCCACCTGCAGCTTCCACTCTATTTAAGATAATCTGAAGATCTGGATTGCCATTTAGATATACCAATGGACCATCTGTTGCAGATACTTTATGAAAGCCGCCACTATCGCAAAGTGCGCCTCCAACGGCAACACTATTATCTACCGGAAACATGCGCATTTTGATATTGGGCAGATCCAATGGAATCATTTTAAAATCAAAAATCGTTTCATAAAACTGTTGTGCGCGGTTGATATCCGTTACTGGAATTTCAAACCAACTGATCGCATGTTCCATAAATATCTGTTTTAGGGTGTTAAGTATTATAGCTTAGATCTTGTTTCTTTTAGTCCTTTCATTTTTAAATATTCCAATAACTCTTTGGCATCTTCTCCTCCTCTTTGTGCATGATGCAGCAGCGTGAATCCATGAGGTCCTCGAGCTGTTAAATAAGCCGGGAAAGCTTCTATAAATCCTTTCACTATTTCCGTTTTACCCAACATGGTTAATACAAATAAATTGGTTCTGGCTCCTTTTTCGATCAAAAATTGAGCGATTTCTTTATTACCCACATGACCGGCTCCTTCTATGGCTGTTTCAAAATCACCACCTCCCAAATCATGTGCTGCATACACCAGCGCAGGCTGCTCTTCATAGAGTTTTTTTACTTTATCAAGGTTATTATGTCCCGCTCCCACAAATTCTTGAACCAATAACTTATCCAAGGGCGGAACTTTTTCTGTTTGTGCCACCAGTCCGGAAGGCGCATATAATACAGCGGTTCCAAATGATAAAGTCTTTAAAAAATCTTTTCTTTTCATACATGGATCAGTACCTCTGCAGGGGGATTAAATATTAATATGATTTGTTAAAGAATTTTCTGATGAAAAATAGCATAAGTCATTTCAGGAAGACAAAAAATATGGGCTTCTCAGTGCTTCACTCATCACAAGTTATAACCACCTGTCGATGAATACAACCATTGACGCTGAAATCTTCGATCATACAGGATGGTTTTACTGTATTTATCCGTAAGAACTTAGTTGTATAGACCTGCCAACTCTGATGCTTTTTCCCTTACTTTGCAGCCCTAACATTTTGTATATGGAGTATAGTAAATTGATATCTATTACCGGACTTCCCGGATTGTTTGAAATGCTTGGAAGCAAGACTGATGGCGCTATTGTGCGTTCATTGGATGATAAAACCACCAAGTTTGTCAGCAGTCGTGTACATAACTTTTCTCATTTGGAAAGTATTGAAGTATATACGGTACGCGAAAACGTGAATCTTGTAGAGGTATTTCAGGCCATGGAAAAAAGCAAGGAAAAATTACCTGCAGAAAATGATGCTAAAGCAGTGAAGACGTATTTTGAAAAAGTATATGCTGATATGGATTTTGATCGTGTATATGCCAGCGACATGAAAAAGATGGTGAAATGGTTCAATATCCTGAAAGCCAATCAGGTAGAGCTCAAATTATCTGAAGAAGAAACTGAAGAAGGAGAAGCATAATCTTTTCCAACCGCCTTAAAACCCGCAGTCAGTAGCTGCGGGTTTTTTATGCAGTAGTATTTAGAACCTGCAAAAAACCGCAAATAAAGTAGAATCCTTAACTTGTGCCCAGAACCTCACCATATGAAAAAACTTTTTCTGTTCTGTCTTTCTGCATTGATTTTCACAGGTATCGCTGCTCAACAATTTTATGAGCGTACACCCGAAGCTGATAAATGGGTACGCAAACAATTCCGCAAATTATCGAAAGACCAACGCATCGCTCAGTTGATGATCATCCGTGCACATAGCAATCTTGGAGCTGATCATGTAAAGGAAGTGACCGATCTCATCAAAAAATACAATGTAGGTGGTCTGTGTTTTTTCCAGGGCGGACCTGTTCGCCAAGCCAATCTCACCAATGAATATCAGAAGATCGCTAAAACGCCTTTGATGATTGCCATTGATGGTGAGTGGGGTTTGGGTATGCGATTAGACAGCGTGATCAACTTTCCTCGACAACTGATGATGGGCGCAGTTCCGGATGCAAAACTGATTTATCAATTCGGATTAGCTGTGGGTGAACAATGTAAAAGAATAGGCATCCATGTGAATTATGCACCGGATATTGATATCAATAATAATCCTATGAATCCTGTGATCAATGATAGGAGTTTTGGCGAAGACAAATACAAAGTGGCGCTCTTTGGTGTACAATACATGAAAGGCATGCAGGATGTAGGTGTGATGGCATGCGCAAAACATTTTCCGGGTCATGGTGATGTAAGTGTAGACTCTCATTATGATCTACCTGTGATCAATAAAACACGTGCACAATTGGATCAGTTGGAATTATATCCTTTTCGCGAGTTGATCAAAGCGGGTGTAGGCAGTATGATGATTGCCCATTTGGCCATTCCTTCCATTGATACCACTGCCAATCTTCCTACTTCTTTATCCGCAAAAAATGTAACAGACCTACTGCGTAATGAATTGGGTTATCAAGGCATTTCGTTTACGGATGCATTGGAAATGCAGGGTGTTGCGAAATTTTTCCCTAAAGGAGATGCATCTGTTATGTCGTTGATAGCAGGTAACGATATGCTTTGTTTGCCTGGAGATATCCCGGGAAGTATCCAAAAAGTAAAACAAGCCATCAAAGAAGGAAAACTTACTTGGGATGATCTCAATGCAAGGGTTAAAAAAGTATTACTGGCAAAATACCATCTCGGATTACATAAAAAACAAGTGATCAATACTGAAAATTTAGCAGAAGATCTCAATGCAAAAACCAATGAAATCAAAAAGGCATTGGCAGCCAATGCATTGACTTTACTTCGCAAAAACAATGAAAACTTATTACCCCTTAAAAGTAATAAAGTAGCTTTCATAGGCATTGGCATCAATAAAGCCAATACTTTTGCAACACGTGTACAGCAAGCGTTTAACGCAGATCTCTTCTTTTTTGAAAACAAGGATACCATTACAAAAGTCAACAGTATTCTTGAACAACTCAAGAATTATGACGCAGTTGTGGTAGGATTTCATAATTACAATCGCAGACCCGCCAGTCAATTTGGTTTGAGTAAAAACAGTCTTGATTTATTGAACAAATTACAAGGAAACAACAGCATCACATTTGCTTTTGGAAACCCTTATGCAGTTCAATACATCTGCAATAGCAATAATCTAGTTGTTTGTTACGAAGATGATGAGATCACACAACAGGCTGCTGCTGATCTGTTAATGGGCAAAATCAATGCTAAAGGAAAATTACCGGTAACCGTTTGTGAAGGATTTCGTTTTGGAGATGGTATTGTTTATGATAATATGCTTCCGCTTGCCAAACCAGAAACTGTAGGCATGCGAGGTGAAACACTTCAACAAATCGAAGCCATTGCAAAAGCCGCCATCGATAGTGGCGCTGCTCCGGGTATGGTAGTACTAGCCGCCAAGAACGGGAAAGTAGTGTATCACCAGTCATTTGGTCATACCAATACCGATCGTTCAATACCTATGAAAAATGATATGGTATTTGATCTGGCATCGGTTACAAAAATTTCAGCGACTACCATGGGTATCATGAAATTGTATGAAGAAGGAAAAATTGATCTCAACAAAACTTTAGGTGATTACCTCAGTTGGACAAAAGGCACTGATAAAGCACCTTTAAAATTGGTTGATATTTTACTGCATCAAGCCGGATTAAACCCCTTTATTCCTTTTTATCGTGAAGTGATTGATACGGCAACAGGAAATCCTTTTCCACTATATTTCACTCAAACAGCTACAGCACAATATTCTTATCGCGTTGCAGAAAATGTATACTTACGCAATGATTGGAGAGATACCATGTTCAGCAGGATTTTATCCAGCAAACTCACCGAACAAGGTAAGTATGTTTACAGTGATAATGATTTTATTTTTTTAGGTCAAATCATTGAAGCAGTGAGTGGAATGAGCTTAGACAATTATGTTCGTAAAACTTTTTATGAACCCTTGGGCATGACTTCTACCATGTACAAACCAAGAGAGTCAATGCCATTAAGTGTATTGGTACCCACAGAAGTAGAAACACATTTTCGCAAACAACAAATGCATGGTGATGTACACGATGAAGGTGCTGCCATGTTTGGAGGTGTTGCCGGACATGCAGGTTTATTTAGTAACGCCTATGACCTCGCGAAGCTGTCTCAATTATTACTGAATGGAGGAGAGTTGAATGGCATTCGTTTGTTGAATAAAACAACGATCGATAAATTCACTGCCTATAATAGTGAGATCAGCCGTCGTGGATTGGGTTTCGATAAGCCCGAAAAAGACAATGCCACCCGAAAAGAACCTTATCCATCGCTGAGTGTTTCCCCTGCTACTTTTGGACATACCGGTTTTACAGGAACCTGTGTTTGGGTAGATCCGGCTCAGCAACTGATCTATATCTTTCTTTCCAATCGGGTAAATCCTAGCCGAAATAGTAACAAACTAGGCCGCTTAAATGTGCGTCCAAACATACAGGAAGCCATTTATGGAGCTATTGTGAGGTAAAACCAGATTTCTATAAATATTACTTTGTAGGCTTTAACTTCGTATACTATAATCATTAATGTATACATATGAAGTCTGCTCTGCAATCTGTTTTAGCCGTAATTGTTATTGCGGTAGTATTTACTTCCTGCTCAGGTGGTGGCCCGAAAGAGGCTCGCTTTATTCCTAAATCATCCAGTGCTGTGATCGTTTTAGATCCGGGAGCGATGCAAGACAAGCTCACTAAAGGAGGTATCAGCATCGATACATTACTGAGTCGTGTATTTAAGAACGATTCTATTGATGCAAAGGACAAAGAAAAATTGAATGAGTTTAGAACCAATGCAGGTGTGAATTGGCAGAGTCAGTTCTTCTTCTTCCTATCACAAAAAGGCAATCCATCTACACCTGAAGGTGGTACTACGGTTATGAACCTGATGGGCGGATTAACAGATGCTGCCAAATTTGAAGCATGGCTGAAAAAACAAGATGATTTCAGCAAAAAAACGGTTGTAAAGGAAAAAGACTATACATATTTAGTAGCAGAAGACAATACCATCGTTTCATGGAGCGATAAAAATGTAATCGTAACCATTTACAATTTTAGCCAGCAACCTACCTATGATACAGTAACCATGCAATTCAAGATTCCTGAAAAGAAGAATGTTGAAGCTGAAATGAAAGAGCAGGTAAAGACTTACTATACACAGGCGAAAGATGCATCGATGGCTAGCGTGAAAGAATTTACCGGCATGTTTAAAGAGAAAGCAGATGGTTATGCATTCACATCTTCAAACAGTTCATTGTCTGCCCTCAGCATGTTACCTGTTTCTTTACCGAAAGTAGAGGAGCTACTGAAAGACAACTATTCCGCTTCAACGCTGAGCTTTGAGGACGGTAGAATTGTGGCTAAATCTAACACTTTCACCAACCCATTGGTAAGTAATATTTTAAAGGAATATGCAGGACCTACGGTTAATTTATCGATGATCGAGAGATACCCATCTGATAAAATCAATGGTATTGTGTTGGCATCTTTTAATCCGGAGATCTTTGGCGGCTTCTTGAAGCAACTCGAAGTAGAAGGATTGGTAAATGGCATGATGGAAAAAACAGGTTTCTCCGTTCAAGACTTGTATAAATCATTAAAAGGAGAGATTGCAGTAGTGGTATCTGATCTGGGTTCTTCTCAGCCTGAACCTCAGGAAAGAAAAGATGAAAAAGAAATGACCATGAAAAAACCAATGGGTAAAATGATACTGAATGCACCTGTTGGCGACAAAGCCAGTTTTACCAAGCTCATGGATAAAGCCACCGAATTGGGCTATTTCACGAAAAATGGCAGCACTTATAAAAGTGGTGAGTTGATGAAAGTATTGGGTATTTATATGCAGGCTGATGATAAAAATTTGGTTATCGCTAGTGATTCATTAACGTATACACAGTATATGTCTGGCAATAATAAAGCTGTCATCAATACCGAAACACTGAACAGATTCAAAGGAAAATCAACCGTTTTCTATTTCGATATCGCCAATACGATTGGTGGATTTTATGGTAATGGCGGAGATTATAACCAATCTATGAAAACTGCCAAAGAAACTTTCAAAGACATTATCGGCACTTCAGATAATTTCGATGGCAAGAGTATTAAAGGCACATTTGAAATTCGCATGCAGAACGAAAAACAAAACAGTCTGGTTACCCTTACCAGTCTGATCACAGATATCGCAGTAGACATGAGAGTAGCAGCACGCAGACAAAAAGAAATGGAGGAGAAAATGTTCCCCGGGGGTTTCCCAGCGATCATCCGCACGAACTAATTGAAATTGTTGCGTCAAATAAAAAGTCCTGTTGTAGCAGGACTTTTTATTTGACCCTATAGAATGATAACTTAGCGTCATGATCCTATCACTACATAATGTTGTACCTACCCCTCTGAAAGACAAAGTGCTGCAGCAAGGTTCTGATGTATGGAATCGTGAGGTTCGTTTTTCTGCTGGGCAATGCACAAAAATCAAAGCTCCCAGTGGTACCGGAAAAACTACATTGATCCATTCTTTATACAAATTGCGCGAAGATTATAGTGGTATAATAGAATGGGATGGCATGAGCTTACAACAATTACCTGCTGAACAATTGGCGCAATACAGACAAGAAAAAATCAGTATTATTTTCCAGGATCTGCGTTTATTTCCCAACCTAAGTTCCTTTGAAAACATAGAACTGAAAAGGGTTTTACAAAAACCATATTACGATCAGGAAAAAATTTTTAGCATGGCAACGGAATTAGGTGTTCAACATATTCTACACCAAAAAGCCGGTATTTGCAGCTATGGAGAACAGCAAAGAGTTGCTATTATCAGAGCCCTGATTCATCCATTTTCCATGTTGGTGATGGATGAGCCCTTTAGTCATTTAGATCAGGCAAATACAGCAAAAGCTGCTGCGCTGATCATGAGAGAATGTAAAGACAGAAATGCAGGTTTTATCATTACTGATCTTGATGATGATCATCATTTTGCATACGATCAAATATTGAATTTATAAGTAGACAACCATGAATGATCTGAATATCCTTCTAAAAAAATTAATCAAAACAGCTACGGGCAGAGCTAGGTATGCTATGGCCATCATGGGGTTATCTGTTGCCTTGTTATTGATACTGGCAGCGGTACAGATACAGGTGAACTACAATGAACTTTTACAAGGAAAACAGAACAAAGACAGTATAGCCAATTTTTTAGTTGTCAATAAAATACTGACCGATCAGAATATAGGAAAAGCGGTACTCACACAAGAAGAAATTGATGATATCAAAGCACAGCCATTTACAGAAGCAGTAGGTGTTTTGGCAACCAGTCGCTTCAAAGCTTCTATTCAAAGCAGCAGTGATGTTTTTCCATTTTATACAGACATTGCTTTTGAAAGTGTTCCCGATGCGTTTTTAGATGTAAACACAAAAGAATGGAATTGGAATGAAAACAGTGCTTATGTACCCATCATTGTGCCGGGTATGTTTCTAGACATTTATAATTTTCAATTCTCATTATCACAAGGCTTACCACAATTAACACGGGAAATAGTGAAAATGATTTTTTTCAATGTAAATGTGTATGCTGTTGATGGTACAACACGTGTATTCAGAGGCAAAGTAGTAGGTTTCAGCGACAGGGTATCCTCTTTATTAATTCCACAATCATTCATGGATCATGCCAATGCATTGTATGGAAAAAATACAGGTAGTGCTCCATCCAGAATCATCATTAGAACCAAGGATCCCGGACATCCGGATTTGATCAGCTATTTGAAGAAAAAACAATTGACAACAGATCAAGATAAAACCAGGTTTAGTAAGTACAGACAAATTGTAGAAATAGTGGTGAATATTACCGGTGTAACAGGATTGCTCATGTTTTTATTTGCGATGTTGATCTTCTCCTTGTTCATACAACTCACCATCAGCTCTTGCAGAGAAGAAATAAAACTATTGATTAGTTTAGGTGCTTCGCCATCACAATTGCGCTCATTTCTAGCACGTCAATTTTTCCCATCCAATATTTGGATTGTGCTGTGTTCGTTATGTGTTATATCTGTTGCACAGTATGCATTGGCCCTATTTTTACAACAACAATCTGCTTACATTTCCCCGTTCATATCTTCTATCACAATAAGCATTTCTGTTTTAGTATTATTAATCATTTATATACTTAATCGAAAGAGTATTCATACTAATATTTCAAAATAATGATTATATAAATTGTTTATCAACATATTTATAAATAAATATTTTATATATTCGTTTTAAAAACGGTTTAAAAATTCAGTGAAAACACCTGCCTATATTCCGTGAATAAATAGTGCATTCATAAGAAAAAAAACAGAACTTTGTATCTGATGGGAAAAAAAACTGGATAAGTCTCATCTTAACAACTTGTAGCACCCATTTCGTTAAACCTTGGTCAAAACCTATTAAAAATAGACAGATGAAAAAGTTTCAAATTTTAGGCACAGTTTTACTACTGTCAGTAGTTACCATCCTTCTGGTAGCCTGCCAGAAAGAACAGGATGGTGTTGCAAACGAAGTTAACAGCACAAGAAATAACGAATCCATTGCTGCTGTGGAAGTCAATGCGTCTGACATTCCAGGTATCATTGACAGAAATGAAGCTGCTAAACTTGCTGCTAATTATGCAAATGCAAATATTAACACATCTACCTCTGTTAGATTTGATATAAAAGACATCCAAAACTTTTTAAGCGTTTTGAGAAAAGAGGGGTCTAAAAGTTTTACTGTGAATTTCGGAATCTACAAAGGAGGTAGCCACGACGGAAGACTTACTGTCTTTTTCTCAGGTGACAAGAAAACCAGTAGTGGAAATGTTCGAGGTAATTTTGAAGATGGATCAGAAAAATACTTAAACCATGGTGGTTTAGTTCCTTAATAGAATAATTACTTAAAATAGTTGATTCAAAAATTAGATAAACCCCTTCCATGTTGGAAGGGGTTTATTCCTTAATTTAAGTGCATGTCCGAACATTTCAGACAATATCTACACCTATATCTAGAAGTCCTTAGTCTACTGATTAGTTTACTCTTTTTAAAGGATCTGAAAAGAAATAAAGCGTTTATATATTTTGTACCATTTCTGATAATAACTGTTGCAGTTGAATGTATTGCTAAACTATTGACAAATACTGAAAACCCAAATGAATATCGATCAGTCAGATATATGATTTTTAATGTTTTTACGACTTGCGAATTCATTTTTTATTCTATCCTATTTTTGATTTACCTCTCCAACAAAACACTTAGAAAAATAATTACCATATTAATTCCTGTTTATATCATTTCAGTGGCAATCAATATTGGCTATATTCAGGGTACTGACAAGTTTCATCGTTATACATTTTTGTTAGGTGCCTTTCTAATGGTTGTATACAGTTGCTTCTTTTTATATGAATCCATTTTACCTGATTCAATCAATATCAAATTATCAGAGCACCCTTTCTTTTGGGTAGCAATTGGTTTGCTAATTTTTTATTTAGGTTCTGTTATTATTAATGCACTTTTTGAATATCTTACAAGCGCAGCCTTAGGGAAGCAGGGAACTGAGATATATTCTTACATTAATAATGGTTTGAACGTAGTATTGTACGGATCATTTATTATTTCATTTATTCTATGCCGAAAGAACAGGAAGACATCCTCATCACCATCGTTATAGCATCGGTATTTCTGGTTTTAATCGGATTTTTCTTGTTGCTGATCGTATTTGTTTTTTTACGCAGACAAAGAAAATTTCAACTGGAAAGGGATGAGATGAAAAACAAATTTGAACAGACCATTCTGAAATCACAACTAGAGATCCAGGAACAAACTTTTAGCCATATCAGTAGAGAAATCCACGATAATATTGGACAAGTATTAAGTCTGGTCAGACTGAACTTAAGTACCTTTACGAATATTGAAGAGCACGAGAAACTGGAACATACCGATGAATTGTTAGGGAAGGCAATCAAAGATTTACGCGATCTGAGTCATAGTTTACAAACGAATAGGATACAGGATATAGGAATTGTTGAGTCTATCAGACAACTCTTGAATAACTTACAGAAGAGTGGTCGATATAAAACAGATCTTTCAGTAGCAGAGAATTTTACGGGTATTGATAAGAATACGGACCTCATCATGTTTAGAATGGTTCAGGAAATTATCAATAATATCATGAAACATGCCAAGGCTGACCAGATATCTGTAAAAATCGAGGGCAACGAAAATGAAGTTCAGCTGATCATAAAAGATAATGGGATTGGATTTGACATGGAAAAATTTAAAACTGCCGGACCAGGTATCGGTTTACAGAACATATTTAACAGGGCAAAAATGATTCATGCCACTGTTGATATAAAAAGTGAGCCGGGAAACGGAACAGCCATTATATTGCAGGCGAAATCGAAATAACCTTAGTATGACCTTTGTAGCACTTGTGGACGATCATGAATTACTTCGTAGCGGTCTCGCTTCAATGATCAATTCATTTGAAGGCTTCAAAGTAATTATGGAAGCCGGTAACGGTAAGGAATTCATAGAGGCGTTGAAAAACAATAAGCCACCGGCCATTGTTTTACTGGATATCAATATGCCATTAATGGATGGCTTTGAAACCGCTGAATGGATCAAAGCCAATATGCCAGAAACCAGGGTATTGGTATTAAGTATGTTGGAAAATGATATTGCCATTATTCGTATGCTGAAAAATGGTGCCCGTGGCTATTTACTCAAAGACAGTAAACCCAAAGTCTTTAAACAAGCCCTCGAAAACATACGCGATACAGGTTATTTCATCAATGAATTAGTGAGTGATAAACTCATGCACTATATCAGCAATGAAGACTCCTTCCTCGGTGATGGATCTCCACTCAGCAGCCTAACAGAAAATGAAACCATTTTCTTACAATGGATCTGCTCCGATAAAACCTATAAAGAGATTGCTGAAGAAATGCATATCAGTCCACGTACCGTTGATACCTATCGCGATAATCTCTTTAAGAAATTAGACATCAAAACACGGGTTGGACTAGCCATTTTTGCTATCAAGCATGGTATTGTAAGCGTATAAGCGTTAACGCTGATTCCACATTGTAGCATACAGGCTTTTCTTTTGTATCAGGTATTGATGTGAACCCCTCTCTATTAGTTTACCCTCTTGTAATACCAATATTTCGTCACAGAACCTAAGTGTTGTTAACCTATGTGCTACAAGAATGATTGTTATACCCTTTCGACGATGGTATTGCAAACATTCCTGCACTACCGATTCACTGATGGTATCTAATGAAGCCGTGGCTTCATCTAATAATAATATAGATGGTTGACGGTACAACGCACGCACAATACCAATTTTCTGTTTTTGTCCGCCAGATAAGTTTGTTCCCTGCTCTTGTAATACGGTATGATACCCATCCGGTAAGCTGCGAATGAAATGATCTAATCCTACTTGCTGACAAAGTTTTATTACGCTATCCATATCAACAGCTGTATTCAAACAGATATTTTCAAGAATAGTACCTGAGAGTATATCCGTCTCTTGTGGGACTATGGCGATTTTCTGTCTTAATTCGTTAAGACTTACATCATTGATATCCGTGTCACCAATGCGTATTTGTCCACTTTGTAATGGATATAAACGTAATAATAAATGTAACAAAGTAGATTTTCCTGACCCACTTTCACCAGCTATCCCAATACAAGCAGCCGAGTTGATCTGAAAAGACAAATCAGTAAAGACTATTTGCCTGCTACCATATCTAAAACTGACTTTATCAAATACAATGGCACCTGCTGTAAAAGAGCATTGATAACGACCGATCAGAGTAGCTTTTTCAGTTTCTAATTCCATGATCTCAAAAAGACGATCTGATGCTATCATGGCTTCCTGAAAGCTTTTGGTACTTCCTATTAATACCAAAACAGGACCGGTAAAATACCCGATAATACTATAAAAAGACAGCAAAGTACCGGGTGTAAGTGTTCGCTCAATCACTAATATTGAGCCTATCCACAAAATGAAGAGAGTAAAAAGTTTTGTCGAAAATTCTGCTATAGAGGAAACTGCAATATTCCTGGTACCGGTAGCATACAGGGTACGCAATAAACCGACAAGCTGCATCTCATTTTTTTCCATCATTACATATTCCAGTCCAAAACGTTTGATAGTAGCTGATGCTTGTAAAGTACCTACTAGTTCTGTTTCCATGGCAGCACTTCTTTCCATCAATTTTCTTTGCCAATACTTGTTGATTTTATTGCTCAGAAAATAGAGTGCCAAATAAAGCGGTAATAATACGAGCATCCATAAAGCCAACTTACTGCTATAAAAAAACATCAATAAAAAAGAACAGAGCAGGATCAAACTATTCACTACTACCTGCATGATTGTATCACTGATAAAATTCCTGATCATAACAGCATCATTAATTCGACTCAATACTTCACCCGTTCGCATAGTATCAAAGAAAACCTGTGGGAGTTGTAAGAGGTGACGCAGATAATGGGTAATGAGTGCTGCATCCATTCTTTGCCCCACCTGCAATCCAAGTACCGCCTTAAACGTACCTGTATATTGTTGAACACACAACAATAAAATCATCATCATACTGATCAGATTCAAAAATCCCAGATCTCCATCCACAAATATGGTATCCACTAGTTTCTGAATATAGATACTGACTGAAAGACCCAAAATAGTATATACCAAGGCCCCCATAAACCCTTGTAACAATAAGGATCGATTGGAGTATAGTAAATGAAATAGCCTTTGTCTTGTACTGATGATGGCCGTAGAACCGGATACTGTTATTGAAGGTTCCAGTAAAAGAAGTACACCGGTCCAAATTTTGGCAAAAGCATCCGGATTTGTCTTCACTAGTGTACCCGTTCCCGGATCCATATACACGAGCTGATGTTTGTTGATTCGATAGAGTACTACAAAATGTTGCAACCCATTTTCCAATAATACATGTGCAATAGAAGGAAGTGGAATCTGACGAATCACTTCAGAATTTGCACGTACCGCCTTTGCTTGAAAACCCATTTTCTGCGCAGCCTCTACCATACCTAACATACTGGTACCTCGTTTATCTGTTCCGGCAATTTGTCTGATTTTACTAACCGAAAAACGATACCCATAACTACCGGCAATGGATACCAAACAGGCGGCTCCACAATCGGTAACATCTCGTTGCTTCACACAAACCATCTTCCTCTTCATGCGGCGGATTGACTAAGTGTGGCAGGATTGAACCAATCGTATAATTGCTGATAAAGCAGTTGCCAACAACTTTTTCTAGCTAAAAGGAATCTTGTCTCCAATAAAAGTCCACGACCTAATGCATACGAAAACCCATTTTGTAACTGAACCCTTGTTTGGTTCAAACTACATTTAACCCTAAACATGGGCTTATTATTAACAAGCGTATAATCCTCTGCTATGAAAATAATTTTTCCCTGTAATGGCGTAGACATCTGATTGCGGATTTCGGGAATTGAATAGGTAATGCTTTGTCCATGATAAATGGTTACTCTATTTGAAGGAGATATCCAACATTCAACAATCAGATCTTGTGCGGGAGAAATAGATAAAAGTTCTCCGGAAGGAATAACAGCAGTGCCTACATACAAGGGTTCTTGCATCAATACGGTACCCGTTATGGGGGCTTTAACGATATAAGACTGTGCGTTCGATAGCAGATGACTATTTTCCGTTTTGTATTCCACTAACAATTTTTGTTGCTCAATCAATTCATGTTGCCATTGGCTGATTTGTTTACTAATCTGTAACTGAAAAACCGCCGATGCTTGTAGTAACTGAAACCTAATATCAGAAAACTCATTAGGTGCTATAACCTTCTCCCGAAGTAACGGATCATACAGTAGTATATCTTTCTGTAATTTTTTACTAAGTATATCTTTCTCTTGTAATTGATCATAAAAATGGAGGAATTGAGAACGATAAACTGCCGTTTGCAAACGGTTAGGGATGGTTGTGTCTTTCCACACATCCAGTTGAGTAAGCACTAGTAGATCATTTATCAGTTTTTTACAGTTGTTTATTTTTTGTGCGATATATTCTTTTTGTGCTCTATAATTCAATTGCTGAAACAAGATGAGGGTATCGCCTTTTTTAACCACACTTCCATCTTTACAATGAACAGACTGAATCGTAGCGCTGATCAAGCTTCGAACAACAGTTCGCTCCTGAAAGGGTCGGATGATTCCTTCAGTACGGGTGATGACGTTGACATAACAAAAAGGAAGCATGGCAAGTCCGATCAATATGATCAGGATCAGTGATATATAAAAGAGTCTGGCATGGGCTGAAAATCCTGCGAGATAGAATTGGATGCTCCTATTGGCTTCCAGTAATCGCTCCTTTTCCTTATCCATCAATAAAATAATTGAAGATTAACGCAGTCAAGTTATGAAGCATGTGCACCATCGATGTCCATAAAAAGCCATTCCATTTTCGAATCATACAAACAAAATAAACTGACGTATATACAGTTCCGGTAATCAATGTTTTCAACATATAAGGAACTGAATAATGATGTAGAACTGAAAACACAACAATACTTATTAAGATACCCGGCCAATATTTTTTTGTCCACTTATACCCATATTCCATGATTGTATATTGAACCAGCCAAGTTTCGAGAAATGGCGCCACAATTATTGAAGCAATAAAATATATATTATCCGGTAGTTGATTCGGGTTAGCATCTTGCTCCGGGAATAATACGTACCCAAATAAGACCGAAACAAAAAAATTAATAAAATACGCCCCAATGACCAACTTAAAAATTGTGAGCCTTTCGATGAGCTTTGATAGACGATTACTAATTGACATACTAAAATAAGTTTTGAGAATGTATTGTAATGAATGACCTCACTTGAAACATGAGGTCATTCTCATATCGATTATTTTTTCAAACTTGGTGGTAATGAAGCCTGATACTCCCCTGCAGTTTTTGTAAACTCATAAAAGCTTCGAAACGTTACACCAACTTTGTAGAATAAATCTCCCCAAAAGCCACCACCCTCAATTGTTTTCAACTCTTTTGAAGACAGTGACTGACATTCAAATGAATGCCTACTAGATTGATTTTTGGTTTTCATGACCATTTGTTTTAAAGGTTTAATAATCATTTATTATCAGCGAAATGCCACCCTCTACTGAACTCGCTTTTGATCTCGTCCCAGCTTTTTATGGCATCCATAATAAGACCACTCCATCCAAACCTTTTCATCCATGATGGAATTGTTCCTCCTTCTATACTGATCAGCTCCTGATCTGATAGGGGCTCCAGTTTTAATGTTTGATGATTCATACAAACAGTTTTAGTTTTTAATGTCGCTTCTTCTGTACCAGCGCGGGATACAAGGCATACCGACAATACTCCCATTCATGGCCTATGAATCTGATGCTAAACTAATATTGTTCAATACGAGCCCTACGGAGTATGAAAAAAACTTTACCGCGCAATAAAGCCAATTACAAAATCTCCCTCCTCTTCATAGTAATAAGTCTGCTTAAATTTATTGTACCGAATGGGTGCTCCCATCGTTCTCATCATTGAGAGATACGTGAATAGAGTTGTGAGCGAACAATCAAGTTTTACAGCCATTTCAGCAGGCTTGCCTGTGTTCTTTTTCACAATCAGCTGATTGATATTCTTGATTTGGTCAATAGCGATTCGAGTGGACATAGTATCATATTTAGAATGCCAAAATAGACCGCTTTCTCTTTCACAAAAACCGCAAAAACACCTGATTTTTATGATAAAACTTCGTCGTAGAATTACCTATATTTTTATCCTGTAACTTTACTTATGACGATGAAACATCGCTTGTATACTTGTAGAACTTTACTGCTAATAGCGATATCGCTGATGGGCTATTTACTCATGAGTCATAACATCTGTGCACAAGTACCTCCGATTGGACAATGGCGTGAACACTTGAACTATCAGCAAACCATTCAGGTAGTGAAAGGATCACAGTTGTATTGCGCTACAACCAAAGCTTTGTTTTCCATTGATGATAAGAATGAACTCACCCGTTATTCCAAAGTAACGGGACTCAATGATATAGGCATACGCTGTATAGGATGGGATGCCGGTACCAATCAATTAGTGGTTGCGTATAACAACAGCAATCTCGATCTACTCAAAGGCAGTATTGTTCATAATATTCGTGATATTGCCAATAGCGCCATTGCCGGCGATAAATCGATCCAACAGATTTTTTGTAATAATGGTCTGGCTTATTTGGCTAGCGGACTTGGTATCATTGTTACTGATCTCAATCGAAGAGAAATCAAGGATACTTGGATCATTGGTAATAATGGTAACCAAGTAAAAGTGAACGGATTTACCTTACACAATAATTTTTTTTACGCAGCTACGGAAGAGGGACTTAAAACAGCGAGCACTACTGTCAACAATCCCGCTAATTTCAGCAACTGGACTTTGGTAAGTGGTACCCATCAACTTCCGACAGGCAGTATTAAAAATGTAATCGTTGCCAATAACAATGTGATTGTTCAAAAAGGAGATTCTTTGTTCATTCAAAACGGAAGCAACTGGCAGCTCTTATACCATGATAGCAACTGGCTCATTGTTTCGATCACTGCTGCCGATAATCAGTTAACTGTTTGTCAACGTACAAACACCGGGGCTGCACGGGTTTTGTTATTAAATACCAATGGAACCATCACTAGAACCATCGGTGCTAGTGGTATCATCTCATTGCCATTATCTGCTATTGTAGACAACGCACAAATCTGGGTGGCCGATCGCTTTGGTGGTCTATCAAGAACCGATAATACCACAGATCGATTCATTCCCAACGGACCTCCCGGTGTTGCTGTTGGTGAATTAGCTTCTAATGGTAATATAACAGTTGCTACAGCCGGTAGTGTGAATGATGCCTGGAACTATTTGTTTAATAGAGATGGGTTTTATGTATTGAAAGACAATGCATGGAGTTCCAGAGGTTTTTTCAATACGCCGATACTGGATTCTGTTTTAGATTTTATCACAGTAGCCATTGATCCACGTGATCAAGCGATTTGGGCAGGTAGTTATGGAGGTGGATTGGTTCGTTTTGCCAATGATCAATTCAATATTTTTAAACAATTCAATAGTAGCTTAAGAGCTGCTATTGGCGATCCGGGCAGTACACGTGTGAGTGGATTGACTTTTGATAGTAAAGAACAACTATGGGTAGCCAATTATGGGGCACCACAAAATCTAAGCGTACGCAAGCGAGATAATAACTGGAGGTCTTTCTCCATTCCTTTTACTCACAGCGAAAATGCCATCGCCCAACTGATTACAGATGACCTTGATCAGATTTGGGCGATCAGTCCGAAAGGCAATGGCTTGTTTTGTTTCAATCCCGGAACCGATATTGATAATCTGGCTGATGACAGATGGAAGTATTACAGACAAGGAAGCGGCAATGGTAACCTACCTTCTTCTAATGTATTCAGCATTGTGAAAGACAGAGATGGCGCTGTATGGGTAGGAACAGACAGAGGTATTGGCATCATTCGTTGTCCGGAATTAGCATTTTCCGCTGCAGGATGTGAAGCCATTCAACCCATTGTACAACAAGATCGTTTTGCAGGATTATTATTCCGCGATGAAGTGGTTCAATGCATGGCAGTGGATGGCGCTAACCGAAAATGGGTGGGTACTCGAAATGGTTTATGGCTGCTTTCTTCCAACGGAGAAAAAATAGTGTATCGATTTACGGCAGAGAACAGTCCGCTATTCAGTAACGATGTTCGAAAATTAACCATCGATCCTGTTACCGGTGAACTGTTTATAGCTACTTCTGAAGGACTTTGTAGTTTTAGAAGTACAGCAACTACACCTGCTGAAACACAAAATAAAGTATTGGTATTTCCCAATCCGGTTCCTCCCGGTTTCAATGGCACGGTTGCTATTAGAGGGTTAGTAGATAAGGCGTTGGTAAAAATTACAGAACTGAATGGAAGACTGGTTTATCAAACCCGCTCCTTAGGCGGACAAGCCGTTTGGGATGGAAGAAATTATCTGGGTACCAAAGTAGCCAGTGGTGTGTATCTGGTACTGGTAAGAGATGATTCTGGAGAAGAACGTATCGCAACTAAGATTGTGATGACAGCAAACAGATAAAAGAGTATTACTGCTTCACATAATCATAAGTACGCGCAACTTGAAATTTGAACCCGCCCTTTTCGCCCGGGACAATACGATACATCACCTGACGCATTTTCCCGGTGGGTTGAGCACCTAAACTATCAGTTGTAAAAAGAGGAAATCTTCTGGTAACTACACCCTCCATCACTCTAAATTCATCAAACCCACGATAACCTTCTCTGATTTTGGGGTCATCTACAATATCTGGAAAACCAATGGGAACAACACTATTATTGGCTTCAGAGCTGATGCAAATAAGATTCCCCTTGTTCAGCGTATCTCCATGATAGATATACAATAGTAAATCAGGGAAATTATCTCGGTTTACATCATCTACTTCTGCACGTAAAATGCGGCCTTTGATTTCAAAACTGAAATCGCGCACTTCATTACTGAACCCTATAGGTGAAATATTAATAGAATTTTTTTCAGGATTACGATTGGTACAGGTTACTCTATATCCCGCTTTACCAATTTTCATGGAACTATCATAACGTCTGGCAGGAACTTGCGCTGTTGCACTGATATGCATGCAAAATAAACAACAGAACACAAGAAATAGTGAATACTTCATACCGGTAAATTTATAGTAGATTTTACAGAAATCAACATGCTTCTTACATATTCCTTCTGTATTGTCCACCCACTTCATACAATGCATGTGTGATCTGTCCCAATGAACAATATTTCACGGTATCCATCAATGCTTCAAACAGATTACCATTTTGAATGGCTATTTGTTTCAATTGCGCTAACGCTGCTACCGACTTCCCTTCATTTCTTTTCCAGAAAGCATGCAGGTTTTGGATCTGTTGTTCTTTTTCCTCCGTAGTAGAACGAATGACTTCTCCAGGCAATACTGTTGGACTTCCTTTTTTATTCAGGAAGGTATTGACGCCAATTAATGGCAGTTCACCTGTATGTTTCAATGTTTCGTAGTGAAGACTTTCTTCCTGGATCTTATTGCGCTGATACATTCTTTCCATCGCACCCAATACACCGCCACGCTCACTGATTCTTTCAAACTCTATTAATACTGCTTCTTCCACCAGATCCGTCAATTCTTCAATTGCAAAACTTCCTTGTATGAAATTCTCTGTTTTTGCACTTCCTAATTCACGGTTAATGATAAGCTGAATGGCCATGGCTCTTCTTACACTCTCTTCTGTAGGTGTAGTAATGGCTTCATCATAAGCATTGGTATGAAGACTATTACAGTTATCATAGATCGCATACAATGCTTGTAGTGTAGTTCTGATATCATTGAAGTCGATCTCCTGTGCATGCAAACTTCTTCCACTTGTTTGGATATGGTACTTCAATTTTTGTGAACGATCATTGCCCTTGTATTTATTCTTCATGGCTTTGGCCCAAATACGTCTGGCTACACGACCAATCACACTGTATTCAGGATCCATACCATTGCTGAAGAAAAATGATAAGTTCGGCGCAAAATCATCAATATGCATTCCGCGACTTAGGTAATACTCTACATAAGTAAATCCATTCGCTAATGTGAATGCCAATTGTGTTATGGGATTAGCACCTGCTTCTGCAATATGATAACCACTGATACTGACACTGTAGAAATTTCTTACTTTCTGATCAATGAAATACGCCTGTACATCACCCATCAATTTCAATGCAAACTCCGTAGAAAAAATACAGGTATTTTGTGCCTGATCTTCTTTCAAAATATCTGCCTGCACGGTTCCGCGCACTTGCGACAATGCTTCTGCTTTAATTTTTGCATACACATCTGCCGGTAATACTTCATCGCCACTTAATCCTAGCAAACGAAGACCCAAACCATTATTTCCTTCCGGTAAACGTTCCGGTGAAGATGGGTTATAGTAAACCGGCTTGGTAACCTGTTTGTATTTTTCAGCAAAGACTTTATCTACTTGTGCCCACAGACCGTTCTCTTCAATGTATTTCTCACACAACTGATCAATGGCTGCATTCATAAAAAATGCCAATAAGATCGGGGCCGGACCATTGATGGTCATACTTACCGATGTTTTGGGATCACATAGATCAAAACCACTGTATAATTTTTTGGCATCATCCACGGTTGCAATACTCACACCACTGTTACCGATCTTACCATAAATATCCGGGCGTACAGCCGGATCTTCACCATATAAAGTCACACTATCAAATGCGGTTGATAAACGAATAGCCGGCTGTCCGAGTGATACATAATGAAAACGCTTGTTCGTTCTTTCCGGACCACCTTCTCCTGCAAACATGCGCGTAGGATCTTCACCTTGTCTTTTCAATTCAAATACACCTGCTGTATATGGAAATGTTCCGGGCACATTTTCCTGTAACTGCCAACGCAAAATATCGCCCCAGTCTTTGTATTTGGGTAATACTACTTTAGGTATCCTTGTATTACTCAATGAAGTTGTGGTCAATGGCTGACGAATGATCTTATCCCTCACTTTGTATTCAAAGAAATCAGCGGCATACTGTTGTACCAATGCCGGCCATTGCTCAATCAGTTGCTGACATTCAGGATGTAGTTTTTTCTCGAAAGATTTTTTTACTTCCTGTAATCCGGCTGCCACTTCTCCGCTCACTGCTTCCAGTGCACCTTGAATTTGGTATAATTTACTGGCAATCGTCACCTGTTCATTCACCCACTGATCATAGCCACGATTATTCTCTGCAATCTCAGCCAAATAACGAACACGCTTTGGTGGAATGATCTGAGATTTGGTAGTAGTTTCTTTTGTATGCCCTTCTTTCGAAAAATCACCAAATGAGGTTTTTATTTTTTGCTCAATGGTCAGCATCAACTTTTCAAACAACTCATTCACGCCTGCATCATTGAATTGTGCAGCGATGGTTCCAACAACCGGAAGATCTTCATCTTTGGCTGTCCATAAATTGTGATTCCGCTTGTATTGTTTACGCACATCATGTAAAGCATCCAATGCACCGGCCTTATCAAATTTGTTGATACATACTACATCAGCGTAATCCAACATATTGATCTTCTCTAATTGAGAAGCTGCACCATACTCAGGTGTCATCACATACAAACTCACATCACAAAAATCAAGAATCGATGCATCACTTTGTCCCACACCTGCTGATTCCAGAATGATAAAATCAAAGCCTGCATTTTTACAGATATCAATCGCATCTTGTACATGCGCACTCAAAGCAGTGTTATCATCACGTGTAGCCAAACTGCGCATATACGCTCTGGGGTGTGAGATGGCATTCATGCGAATTCTATCTCCCAATAAAGCTCCACCCGTTTTTTTCTTAGAAGGATCAACCGATATCACGGCAATTGTTTTGTCTTCAAACAACTGCAGATATCTTCTTACAATTTCATCGGTTACAGAACTTTTTCCTGCACCACCCGTTCCTGTGATACCTAATACCGGTGCTCCTATATTTGATTGTTCTTTGTTTACTTCAACACCATTTTCTGCATTGGTAATCTTACGGGCAATGGTTCTGATATCTTTTACTTCACCCAGTGTCATTGGCTTCTGATAGACCCCTGTTCCATTCAAATTAAAATCACACTGACGAATCACATCTTCAATCATGCCTTCCAATCCCATTTTCCTACCATCATCCGGACTATAAATTCTCGTGATACCATAATTGTGCAATTCACGGATTTCTTCGGGAAGAATGGTTCCACCGCCACCACCAAATATTTTGATATGACCACAGCCATTTTGCTCCAACAAATCACGCATGTATTTAAAGAACTCTACATGTCCACCCTGATAACTGGTAATGGCAATACCTTGTGCATCTTCTTCAATGGCACACTCTACTATTTCAGCAACACTTCTGTTATGCCCGAGATGAATGATCTCCGCCCCTTTTGACTGAAGAATGCGACGCATGATATTGATGGCAGCATCATGTCCGTCAAATAAACTGGCAGCGGTAACAATTCTGATTTTATGCTGGGGTTGATACGACATATCCTTACTTTTCACTGAGGTGCAAATTTAGCAGTTTTATGCCGAATGGTTAACAATCGTTAGTTTTTTGAGGGGTATGTTTACATAAATTCCCATATGTCATTTTCCATTCAAACAACAGGAGAAGGAAGTCGTCTGACCATCCGTTTATCAGATACGACGACAGGTACCGTTACCGAAATTTTTGCTTTCGGTGGCTTATTAAATGCTTTTGTGGTACAAACAGCACAGGGAGCTTTGAATGTGATTGATGGATTCACCGATCCCGACCATGCCATGGCTCATATTACCGATGGATTTAAGAGTGCGAAAATGAGTCCCTTCGCTTGCAGACTTCTAAACGGTCGCTATCATTTTGATGACCAGTCATATACCATGGATAGTTTTTATTTGGGCAATCATGCCTTACATGGTATCCTCTATGATGCGGTATATACCATCAAGGATTGGGTTGCCGATGAAAAGGCAGCCAGTGTTGAACTAGAACATCAATACAAAGGACATTTTTCAGGATATCCTTTTAAGTATACCCTTTCTGTAAAGTGGGAGCTTACATCTGCCAATAGTTTAACAGTTACTACCACTGCAATGAACCATAGCGAGAAAGCCATTCCCTTTAGCGATGGATGGCATCCTTATTTTACTACCGGTGAATCTGTGGATGCATGTGAACTGAAATTTAATACCAGCCGAAAATTGGTGTTTGATCCTGAATTGATTCCCACAGGTGAAGAAGAAACAGATGATCGTTTTATAGCAGGTCATTCTTTACAAGATATTTTCCTAGATAACTCATTTATACTCCCAACAACAGAAGAAGGATATTGTGAGCTAAAAAATAAACAGGTAAGAATAGTGATCCAACCATTGATCAACTATCCTTACCTGCAAGTATATACACCCCCGCATCGGAAAAGTGTAGCCATTGAAAATCTCAGTGCTGCTCCGAATGCTTTTAATAATGGATTGGGGTTATTGCATTTGTTACCCAATGAACCTGTTTCTTTTGCAACTAGTTATCGGGTAGACGTATTATAGATCCACTACGGCAATCATACTGATCTCCACATTTACACCGCGTGGCAATTGTTTTACTGCCACTGTTTCGCGTGCTGGAAAATCACCTTTGAAATAAGAACCATACACTTCATTCACCTGTGCAAAATGTGCCATATCACTCAGGAAAATACTGGTCTTTACCACATGCTCAAAAGTGATATGCGCTTCTTCCATCACTGCTGCCAGGTTTTTCATCACCTGATGGGTTTCTGTTTGCAGATCACCGATTCGCAACTCACCGGATGCAGGATCAAAGGCAACCTGACCACTCAAAAACACCATACCATTGGCTTTTACTGCCTGACTGTAAGGGCCGATTGGCGATGGCGCCTTATCGGTTTTAATGATTTGTTTGGACATAATAACTTCTTTAGTGATTGGCAATTTGCTGCATTTCTATCAACCTGCCAACCTAAATTTGCAGGATGCGAATAGTGTTGAATGCCAGTCCGCAACAGACTGCTGTTTTTCTTTCCCGAACCATTCCGGATACGGTAACTATTTACCGTAAAGGGATCGATACATTACCCGATCAGGCGGATGCATGGTTCGATCTGTGTTTTGAAACTGAAGGTGCCGCTTTTCCTGAGATTAAGACAGCGCCGGTTTTTGTGAACGCTGTATTGACCACCACTGATACATTGGCTGACAATTATATCCGTATCAATGCTTGGAATGGTTTTTTGGAACGTACCATTCTAGAAGTGGTTCCTCCAAAAAATAAAATGCCGTTTGAGCAAATATTGGCAACACTTGGATGGAATCATCAAATTGTGCCCGATGTACCCGGTATGATTGCGGCCAGCGTCATTGCTATGATCATCAATGAAGCCTATTTTGCATGGGGCGATGAAGTAAGTACCAAACAGGATATTGATACTGCAATGAAATTAGGTACGAACTATCCGCATGGACCATTTGAATGGTGTGATATCATTGGAGTGCAGCCGGTTTATCATTTATTACAAGTACTGGCAAAAGAAGATGATCGGTACACACCCGCACCCGCTTTAACAGCAGAAGCATTATCCAAAACAAATACACCATGAGTTATTTTCTCAACATTGATACAGCCACAGAACAGGCCAGTGTTTGTTTGAGTGAAGACGATCGTGTATTGGAGATGGAGATCAGTACCGATCAAAAAAATCATGCTTCTTTTTTACAGCCGGCTATTCAAAGCCTAGTTAAAAAAACGGGTTTACAACTCATACAGATAGATGCCGTAGCTGTTACCGGCGGACCGGGCAGTTATACAGGCTTAAGGGTGGGTTTGGCAAGTGCAAAGGGTATTTGTTATACACTAAATAAACCTTTGATTATCATCAATACTTTGGAAGTTATGGCTACGGCTGCCAAGGAAGGGGAAAAACAAACAGAAGATTGTCTGATTTGCCCGATGATTGATGCCAGAAGAATGGAAGTCTTTACCGCTGTATACGATCAATCACTGCAAGTAATTTTGGAGCCACAACCCATGATACTTGAACAGCATTCTTTTTCAGAACTCCTCAAAAAGCAATCAATTTTGTTCTTTGGAAGCGGCGCTGAAAAATTAAAGGGAATTTTAAGCCACCCCGAAATGCGATTCAAAACCGGTCATCAGCATGCCGGACATTTGGCCCAGCGGGTGTTAAAACCCTTTGCTGATCAAGCCTTTGCAGATCTAGCCTATAGCGAACCGCTGTATTTAAAAGCTTTTTTTGATACTTCAGGCAAGGTAAAAAACTAGTATAGTGCTTATTTGTATATAAATTTTATACAATAAATCAATAAAGATTTTCGTATCTTTATTAATACAATTTTAGTTTGTTAACCCCCCAATCAACTTAATTGTCATGAGTCAATCATTACAATCCGTTGTACTAAACAATGGCAAATCCCCGATCAAGGTAGATTTTCTTCATACCAAGAAAGCTGCTCTGATACTTAGGTCAATCAATCACAAACTCCGACAGCAAATCATCAAATTACTTGACGATCATCAAAAAATGACGGTTACAGAAATTTATGTAAAACTTCGCCTGGAGCAGTCTGTAGCCTCTCAACACCTTGCTATTCTCCGCAGAGCAGGTATTGTAAGTACTACACGTGATGGTAAATTCATCTTCTATTCCGTTAACTATGCACGCTTGAATGAAGTGGTCGGTTTTGTAGAATCACTCGTCGGCTGATATTTTAACTGACAGAATGCCTTTTTTAGCCGTGATCTGCTTTTCTGGCTTGATCATTGGACTATCTTTGCCTTAAACTCAGGAATATGTTTGTAAAACAATTATATACCGGCTGTTTGAGTGAGGCAGCTTATTATATTGAAAGTGATGGTATTGCAGCAGTAATAGACCCTTTGAGGGATATCGATGAATACCTGAAACTGTCCAGAGAAAGAAAAAGTACCATTCGCTATATTTTTGAAACACATTTTCATGCTGATTTTGTGAGCGGTCATCTTGATCTCGCTACAGCAACAGGTGCTACTATTGTATATGGTCCGGGTACTACCACCAACTTTCCTGTTCATGTTGCAAAAGATGGCGAAACCTTCTCTATTGGTGCACTGAGCATGCAAGTATTGCATACACCCGGACATACACTCGAAAGCAGTTGTTATTTGTTGAAAGATGAGAACGGAAAAGACCATGCTATTTTCACCGGTGATACTTTGTTTGTAGGAGATGTGGGTAGACCCGATCTCGCACAAAAAGGAAAAGAAATTACAATGGAGGATCTTGCAGGAATGATGTATGAAAGCTTACAAGGCAAGATCATGTCACTAGCTGATCATGTAATTGTTTATCCTGCACATGGCGCCGGTAGCAGCTGCGGAAAAAATTTAGGGCCGGAGACTTTCAGTACCATTGGTGAGCAAAAAGCAACGAATTATGCATTACAACAACAAAGCAAAGAAGACTTTATCAAAGCGGTGACAGATGGACTCGCTGCTCCACCACAATATTTTCCAATCAATGCCAAAATCAACAAGGAAGGGTATGAAAGTCTAGCTGCTGTTTTGGAAAAAGGAATGCAGGCATTGGATATTCCTGCATTCAAACTAAAACTCAAAGACGACAATATTCTCTTATTAGATACGCGCAAAGCTTCTGTTTTTACAGAAGGATTTATTCCAGGTTCAGTGTTTATCGGGCTCGAAGGTCGCTTCGCAGAATGGGCGGGTAGCTTGTTGTCATTTGATAAAGAAATTCTGTTGGTAACAGAACCCGGTAAAGAAAGAGAAAGTATCGTGCGTTTGGCTAGGGTTGGATTTGAAAAATTTGCCGGCCACTTGGCAGGCGGATTTGAGCAATGGAAAAACAACGGTGAGCCTACCGATATGATCATTGATGTAGAAGCAGATGAATTGGCAATGGATATGCCTTTTGATCCACAACTTGTCATTGTAGATGTTCGAAAAGTTCCTGAATATGCTGACGGACATATCAAAGAAGCATTGAACATTCCTTTGGATGAACTTACAGACCCCGGAAGTATGGCACATCTGGAAGACAATCACAATATCTATGTGCATTGTGCCGGTGGTTACAGAAGTGTAATAGCAGCATCCCTCATGAAGAAACAAGGCATCCATAACCTCAGAAATGTACTGGGTGGTTGGGGACAAATCAAAGAATTAAAAGACAAGTTCAGCATTGAGAAAACAACAGCAGTGTTGAATTAATTTCTGATCTCTGATGTCGGATGTCGGATTTGAAAGATCACAACAAATCCTACATCCTACATCCTACATCCTACATCCGACATCAAACCATCAAGTGCTTATACTTCTCTGCCTGATCACTATATTTCCATCTTCTGTGGCTCCATAAATAGTTGTCTGGGATTTTACGGACAGAGTCCTCTACTTTTTTTACCAATAGCTTGGTTAGTTCGCCGTCTGCAAAATCATGTGGCTTTGTGGTGATCAATTCAAACTCAAATCGATAGTAACCACGTTTCACTTTATAAAAATGAGCATAGACAATCGCTGTATTGTTCATCTTTGCTCCTTTCTCCGGTCCTCGAGCAAAAGGCGCCGGTTTAGAGAAAAAGTTAGTCCAATAAGCTTTTGCCGGATTACCCGGGTTTTGATCTGCCACCAATGCTAATGCGTATCGATTTCTGGCGTATTGATGAAAATTTTGCTTGAACTCACTTGCAGGCACCAGTAGTGTACCAAAACGGGTTCTGAATTTATAAATCAATTGATCAAATACTTTATTGCTCAAAGGCATATATACTGCTACAAATGGAAACTTACTGTCCATAGCAACTCCCAAATTCGCATATTCCCAATTGAAATAATGTCCGCTGACTATTTGTACATTCTGGTCACCTGCATACAAATCATTGAGCACTTCAATATTACAGGTAAATCGTTTCCTCAATTCCTTCTCTGAAACCGAAAATAGTTTGATGGTTTCAATAAATGTGTCAACAAAATTATGATAGAATTTTTTTTCGATCTGTTTTCGTTCAACTGCCGTCTTCTCCGGAAATGCAATCAACAGATTCGCCGCCACTACCTTTTTCCGATATCCGAACACATAGTACAGCAATACATAAATACCGTCACCTATCAAGTATAACAACCACCAAGGCAGTCGGGAGAGTAAATGAAATAAGCCTGATACAAGGGTGTACATGATCTTTGAATTCTTGATTTTTTGATTTCTTGATCTTTTGACTTTTGACTTCTTCAAATCAAAAAATCACAGATCAAAGTATAATATTCTGCAACAATTCACTCTTCTCCTGATGATCTGTATTATAATGCAAACCTCTACTTTCTTTTCTGAACTGTGCGCCTTTTACGATGAGGTATCCTACCGTAATTAGGTTTCTCAACTCACAAAGCTGTGGTGATACTTTGGTAGAGCGATACAATTCTTCGGTTTCTGCATATAACAGATCCAAACGTTTCATAGCACGTTCCAAACGAATATCGGTTCTTACAATACCTACATAATCACTCATGATCTGCTGCAACTCTTTCAAACTTTGAGTGATGAGGATCATTTCACGAGGTTCTGTGGTTCCGGTGGTTTTCCAATCGGGAATACTGTGTTGAATATGGATATTGTGAATGGTTTCAATACTATCCAAATAACAACGATGCCCAAATACCATGGCTTCTAATAAACTATTACTCGCTAATCGATTGGCACCGTGCAAACCTGTACTGGCACACTCTCCACAGGCATATAAATTACGAATAGAAGTTCTGCCATGCTCATCAGTTTTAATACCACCACAACTGTAATGAGCTGCTGGAGCTACCGGTATCATATGTTGTAATACATCAATACCCATACTCATACATTTCTCATAAATATTGGGAAAGTGATGAATGAATTTTTCCCGATCCATATGCCTGCAATCCAAATACACATATTCCGTACCGGTACGTTTCATTTCATTATCGATGGCTCTAGCTACTATATCACGAGGTGCGAGGTCTTTACGGGCATCATACCGTTCCATAAAAGCTTCCCCATATTTATTGCGCAAAACACCACCGTCACCACGTACCGCTTCTGTAATTAAAAAAGAAGGGGAAGTGCCGGGTTCATACAAAGCAGTGGGGTGAAACTGAATGAACTCCATGTTCTCTATTCTTCCTTTAGCTCTGTATACCATCGCTATACCATCACCCGTAGCAATCTTGGGGTTGGTAGTGGTTCTGTATGCTTGTCCACAACCACCTGTTGCCAATAAAGTAATTTTGGAAAGAATTTTCTCAATTTTATTGGTGTGCAGATTGAGTACATACACTCCATAACAAGTAATATCTGCAGTAGATTTTGTTACCAGAAAACCCAAATGGTGTTGTGTGAGAATATCTACTACAAAACAGTGATTGATCAATTCAATATTCGATACCTGCGCCATCTCATCCAATAAAGCGCGTTCCATTTCTTGTCCGGTTACATCTTTATGATGTAAAATTCTGTTTTCACTATGTCCACCTTCTTTACCTAGGCTATACTCTCCTTTTTCATTTTTATCAAACTCAGCACCATAAGAAATGATCTCCCGAATTCTTTCCGGACCTTCTTTCACCACAATCTCTACAATCGACTCATTACATAAACCATCACCCGCTATTAATGTGTCTTCAATATGTTTTTCATAACTGTCTCTATTCTCATCCCATACACCAGCAATACCTCCTTGTGCATATTTGGTATTGGTTTCATCGGCTTGTGTCTTGGTGATGACCATGATTTTCTTATCCGGAAAATGACGTGCTGTTTTCAGCGCATACGTAAGCCCTGCAATACCTGAACCTATAACAAGAAAATCTGTTTGCATAAAATATCCCTTTCCATAAATTTCAGATAGCTAGAGGCTTAAGCCCGTAGCTATCTAAAATTTATGATGCCGGTTCTACCCAGGCTTCATTTTCTTTTAATAAATTGATCAGCTCATCCACCGCCACTTCACTATCTACATTTCGTTTGACTACTTCTTTTCCTTTGTACAAAGTGATCTTACCAACACCACTTCCCACATATCCAAAATCAGCATCTGCCATTTCACCCGGACCATTCACAATACATCCCATGATGGCGATCTTTACACCTTTCAAATGATTGGTAACCGAGCGAATCTTTGCAGTGGTCTCTTGCAGATCAAACAAAGTTCTTCCGCAACTCGGACAAGAAATGTATTCTGTTTTGGAAATACGTGTTCTTGTTGCTTGCAGAATACTGAAAGCCGTACTATTGATGAATTGTTCGACTGAAGTATTGGTCATATAGTTTCTGCCACTGGTATCTGCATGACCTTTTTCTGATTGCTGTAAGTAACTGTTGACAGACATCCCAAAACAAACTCCGTCACCAAAACCATCGAGTAATAAAGCACCTGCCTCGGTTGCATAATGAATAAGGTGTTCATCAGCTGTTTGCCAGTTACTGTCAACGATCAGCACCACGGGATTATTCACTTGCTGTTGCATCAGCTCTACAAAAGCCCTGCGCACCGAAGGCATGGCGTGATCATTGGTACTACTCAAACAAAGTACCACGGTTTTATCAGCTGCTAGTTCTTGTAATTCAGCAGGGGTAGCAAGTGTACCATCATTGTAACAGTCCAGCATCACAAAATTCAACTGTTGGCTTTTTGCTGAACCCTTGAGAAAATTTTTTACATCATCAATGGGAAAGTATTTATCATGATCCGCTGCTTTTTTCCAGGTACTCGTATCAACAATCACTTTTAAAGTTCCCGGCAAAGCGAAATCAGGTATTTGGTCTCCGGTGAAAATATAATCTGCTGCCATATCGCTGATATTCCATTTATCAGTAGCAGCATCATAGGTATATCCAACAGCACTAAGTTTTTCAGGAGTCAGTGCATCCAGCTTACTGAGGTCGGCTATCACAACCGGTACTTGTTTTCCGCCAATATTACTCACTTCAAAACTTTCACGTCTTTGATAGTTGAACGGATCATAGGTGAGCTTTTCAATAGCCGGAATATGTTGTGTTTGTCTGGTTGAACTTGTATAACGTTTCACAAGATCACGACAAACAGGAATTTCAAACTCTGGATCTTCTGTTAAACTCACACGAACAGTATCACCAATCCCATCTTCCAATAAAGTACCAATACCTGCAGCACTTTTCACGCGACCATCTTCGCCATCACCGGCTTCTGTTACTCCTAAGTGTAGTGGATAACATTCACCAAATTCAGCATCCATCTGTTGAATCAATAATCGATATGCCTGCACCATTACTTGTGGGTTACTGGCTTTCATGCTCAATACAATGTTGTGAAAACTTTCATAGCGGGCGATGCGCAGAAATTCCATGGCACTTTCTACCATACCCATCGGTGTATCGCCATATCGACTCATGATACGATCACTCAGAGAACCATGATTGGTGCCGATGCGCATGGCAGTTCCATATTCTTTACAAATACGAACCAGTGGTGTGAATCTTTCCTGGATACGTTCTATTTCTTCTGCATAATCAGCATCGGTATACTCAATCAGTTCAAATTTCTTTTTATCGACATAGTTACCCGGATTTACACGTACTTTCTCTACAATTCTGGCAGCGATCTCAGCGGCATTGGGTGTAAAATGAATATCTGCCACTAATGGGGTATGATACCCTCTTTTACGAAGTTCATTTTTAATATTGAGCAAGTTTTCTGCTTCTTTCTTACTGGGAGCGGTAATACGCACCAGTTCAGCCCCCGCTTCAATACAACGAATGCTTTGTTCTACTGTTGCCAGCGTATCCATGGTATCGGTAGTGGTCATGGTTTGTAACCGGATGGGGTGGAAATTACCCAGCAAAAGATCACCAATACGCACTTCTTTGGTCTTCAATCGGTTGTACTGTGTGAGGGAATGACAGTATGCTTGCATAAATGAGATATGAGGTACAAATTTAGCGTGAAATCGCCTGATTTAGTGTTTAAAACGGATAGGCTTCGTTACTTGTTCGGGCTTTTTCGAATTTCCTAGGGACCATGACCGTGCTTGCTTCGGGTTTTCTTCGGGAATACCTTAGATAGATAAGGGGAGTATCAGCTGAGCCCTAGGGGGAGGGTTGATATAGTAAGAATGGGGATTGGATGAACATCAAATGAAAGTAGAATGAATCCCGCTTGGAATACGGACTTATAACGGACTTGTAGCGGACTTGTAACGGAGTTATAACGGGGTGTTACCCGGATCCGCCAAGCACCCCATTTTGCAGGGTAGTTTTCTCAAAGAGAAATCGAGGATCTTTTCTTTTTAAGGGGTTGGCAGTGTTTTGAAATAATCGTGGCTATATGAGGCTTAAAATGTTAAATCGAAATATAATGATGGAACGCAGATCTTTATGATGGGTTATGATAGTAATAAAAAATCCGCGCTAACCATAATAATCATGTCCAAAGGACTCCGGTGGAGAAAATCTGCGTTCCATCAATCGCGATATAAAACTTTTGGAAAGTTCCGAAACTTTCCAAAAGTTAATTCGACTCATACAATAAGCAAAAAAATTACTCACTATAAAATCTCCAACTAGTTTTAAAATTCTCAGTCAATGGTTGCTTGGTCAAAATAGCTCTTACCATTTCAACAGGCATACTATTCAACGACATCACTGCATCGTGATATTGTTTGTAGGTCATCTTACCAGTATCTACCAATTCTTTTTTCAGCGCATAGAACTGTCTGCCTCCTGTTAAGTATGCCAGCTGATACAGCGGTGGATAACGACCTGTAAATGAACGACGCACTTCACCTTCTGCATTGGCTCTTTCATGACCTACTCTGTCTACTAAAAAATCAATACACTCTTGGGGTGTCCATTTACCCATATGATAATTCAAAGAGAAAATAATTCTGGCGCAACGATGCATGTGCCAGAAGAGCATACCAATTCTGTCTTCCGGTGTTTTAGCAAACTGCATATCCCATAAAATCAATTCCCAATACAATGCCCATCCTTCGCCCCAGAAGGGTGTGCCGAAATTGCGATAGGTTCTGGTTCTGGTATTCACAAACTGTTGCAGGTTATGTCCGGCAATCAGTTCATGATGTACTGTTGCTTTTGAAAAATGCGGATTGTTACCACGCATACTCATCATCCTGTCTTCATACGTCATGGTATTGGTTGGATAAGAGATGATGATATCAGCACCTCCTAAAAAGAATGGGGCTATCAATTGTCTTTCAGGAGACATCATCATCATGCCCCAGGTTTCTTCTGCCAATGATGGAATGGTAATGAGGTTGTTCTTTTTGAGAAAATCAATTGACTCTGTATATAATTTTAAAATTGCTTCAGGTTGCTTTCCCGGTGGAACATACAAGGTTTTTACTTTCTCCAATGCTGCTTTCCAGTTATCACCAAAACCCATTTCTTTAGAAGCTTTCAACATTTCAGCATCACACCATGCAAATTCTTTATTCGCAATATCAATCAACTCTTCAGGAGTATAGGGAATCATTTCACTTTGTAATTGTTTGATAAGATTCGCTTTTCCAGCTCTTACACCTACAATACCGCTGTTATCACTTGCTGTTAACGAACTACTGGCTTTTGTTTTCCATGCGCCTGCATAAGCTGTTAAAGCCTCATCCAAAGATTTATGCACCGTTGGTATCCACCAGGTAAACATGGGATCATAACCATTGTAAAAATCAAATACACTTTGTAATGTCTGACGAAGATTGTTGATCACTTCTCCCGCTGTATACACAGATTCAGCATCGATCACTTTTTCTTCTTTTAATTTTGCTTGTAAGGATTTGATCTCTGTAATCATGGCGGCCCAATCTTTTGCCACTCCTTCTGCATTGGGCTGATAGCCTCTTCTGCGTTGCTGTTCCAACGCATATACTTTGGGTGCAAAAGGAAGCCACTGACTCAATTTTGAAACTTCATTGGCTTCTGTTACCAATTGCTCCATTCTTTCGGTCAGATCTCTCTTGAATAAGATATAATCCACCTTACACTCTTGTGAAAGATTTTTGAAATCAACAGCTGCCAGCTTTTTCTGATACTCTTGCACCAACTGTTGTAACCGCTTATTTTTTTCCGGAGAACCGATGCTTGCATCGGCTCCACCACCAAAACCACCACTTCTTGAAGAAGCAGGACTATAATACCTGCTCAGTGTACGATTATCAGCAGCATACTGCTGAATCAATGTTGGCATTTCCTGACAAGGAACATAGGTCTCTTTTGAAACCTGTGCAAGCGCTTGTTGTGGCAATGCACAGAACATAGTGCCTGTTAGTAGCAGTGCAAGGAGCAATTGTTGTTGTTTCATATAGCTGTTTTGGTAGTTTGTTGTATAAAATTTCAATGACCCAATATTTATATCACTTGAAACCCATGTGCATAGGGATCATCATCATCAATGATGATCGTATTATATCCTGTTACCCTTGCCCAACCTTCAATACTTGGAACAATAGCCGGTTGTCCATTTACCGTAGTTTCTGCTTCAATCCTTCCGGTAAAAGTTGAGCCGATAATGCTTTCATGAATGAATGCATCGCCCTTTTTTAGTTTCCCTTTTGCATACCATTGTGCCATACGTGCCGAGGTTCCGGTACCACAAGGAGAACGATCGATGGCTTTATCGCCATAGAATACAGCATTGCGTGCTGTTGATGTAGGTACGATGGGTTTGCCTGTCCATAACAAATGACTTAACCCTTTGATATTTTCATTTTCAGGATGAATAAAACTATATTGTTCATTCAATAATTTTCTGCAGACCCTACTCCATGAGATCAATTGATCGGCAGTATAGTGTTCAAGACCCGGGAAATTTTCCTGTGGATCTACAATGGCATAAAAATTACCGCCATAAGCGACGTCTACTTTGATCTTGCCTAGATCCGGGCATTCCACTTCTAGATCTGAAGCATATAAAAACGCAGGAACATTCGTGAGCTTTACTGACACGACTTTTTTTCCTTCTTGCTTGTATTCAATGAGTACCAAACCCGCAGGTGTTTCGATTCTTAATTGACCCGGTGTTTTGGGTGTTACCAATCCTTCTTCAACGGCAATGGTAATGGTACCAATGGTTCCATGTCCACACATGGGCAAGCAACCACTGGTCTCAATGAACAACACCCCAATATCATTTTGCGGATCATTAGGTGGGTATAGAATACTTCCACTCATCATATCATGCCCACGTGGCTCAAACATCAATCCTTTTCTGATCCAATCGTATTCACGAAGAAAATGTAATCGCTTTTCCATCATGGAACCACCTTCCAGTAAAGGACCACCACCTGCTACGAGACGAACAGGATTGCCACAAGTATGTGCATCAATACAAAAGAATTTTTTATATGCCATTATAATATTGTCGTTGGTCGATCAAACTTAATCAGATAGCATCACGTGTATAAGCTCCATTTACTTTACGCATAATACCTGCTGTATTTTCATTTTGCAAATACAAAGGCAGTAATTCCTGTGGACAATCCTGATAACATAACGGTCTTACAAATCTGCGAATTGCTTCTGTTCCAACAGAAGTAGTTCTTGCATCTGTAGTAGCCGGAAATGGACCTCCATGTACCATTGCATGACAAACTTCTACACCGGTAGGTACATTATTGAAAATAATCCTGCCTGTTTTTTGTTGTAAAATATCTACTACAGATGAATATCTTTTCAACTCATCGGTAGTACCAAATACAGAACCGGTCAATTGTCCATGTAATGTTTGTAAAGCAGTTTCCAATTCTGTTCTGTCATCACATATTACTATCAAAGAACATGGGCCAAATACTTCGTCTTGTAATGATAAATCTCGTATAAAATCCTGAGCATTCACAGTGAATAAAGCCGCAGTTCCTTGATATACTTGCCCCTGATCTTCTCCAATGAACAATGCTTTTACTCCTTTGGTTTGTGCAACTCTTGATCTTTCTGCATAATACGCTTTACAAATATGTTGATTCAACATAGTTGCCGCTGCCGCATTTGAAAGTGCGGCTATCAGTGATTCAGTAAATGCCTCTGATGCTTTTGATCGGATAACAAATAATAAACCCGGATTGGTACAGAATTGCCCAACACCCAGTGTAATAGATGCCGCTAAAGTAGTAGCTGTTTCCGCTGTTTTCAATGCCAATGTTTCCGGTAATAAAATAACAGGATTGATGCTACTCATCTCTGCATACAATGGTATCGGCTCTTTTCTTTTCTGTGTAACGGTATTGTACAATGCCATTCCTGCGCGATAAGAACCGGTGAAACCAATAGCTTTGATGGATGGCTCTAAGGCAAGTCTTTGTCCCAATAGGGCCCCTTCGCCATTCAGTGAAGAGAATACACCATCAGGCATTCCTGTTCTTTCAGCCGCTTTTCTAATAGCATGGGCCATCAGTTCATTGGTACCTGCATGAGCACTGTGTGCTTTCACGATGACAGGGCAACCTGCGGCCAATGCAGAGGCGGTATCTCCTCCTGCCGTAGAAAAAGCAAAAGGAAAATTGCTTGCAGCAAATACGGCTACCGGTCCAACAGGCTGCAATATTCTTCTGATATCTGAGCGAGGCAGTGGCTTTCTTTCGGGCATTGCTGTATCTATCACTGCATCTGCCCAAGAGCCTTCTCGGAGTAACGTAGCAAAAAGTTTGAGTTGATTCATGGTGCGGTCTCTTTCGCCTGTCAACCTTGGTAAGGGCAATCCGGTTTCCAGGTGGGCACGCTCCAATAAAAAATCTCCGATGTTCAATATCTCTTCTGCTATAGCTTCCAGAAAAATGGCTCTTTGTATAAAAGCGGTCTTGCTGAAAATTATAAAAGCTGCTACCGATTTTTTGATAGCTACTTCAATTTCTTCATCAGTTGCAACATGAAAATGTTCCGGTAAATAAGTTCTTTGAAGGGTACTAAAAGACTGGAATGATCCTTTGCCTTTTGCAGTTACTTCAAATCCGATAATGTTATGCCCTTGTAGCATCCTACTTGTGTTTCAGGTTCAAATAATCTGGTAATGTTGGACGATTGGTCAATGCCGTTTCTATAATCGCAGTCACACGTTTCAACTCTTCCCCTTCCAGTGGCAAACGTGGTGCTCTGACATGTGTTGATCCAATACCGGTATGCGTTGCGGCCAGCTTGATATACTGAACCAATTTCGGATGAATATCCAGCTCCAATAAGGGCAGGAACCAACGATAGATCTTTAAGGCTTCATCGATCATGCCCGCTTTCACTAAACGATAAACGGCTACTGTTTCCTGCGGAAAAGCATCTACCAAACCGGCAACCCAACCATCTGCACCCATACACAAACTTTCCATAGCAAGGGTATCAACACCACAAAGAATATGAAAACGATCACCAAAACGATTGATCATTCTTGTTACATTGGAAATATCCCGTGTAGATTCTTTTACCGCCTGAATATTTTTGTAGGGCACCATGGCTTCAAACATATCCAATGTAACATGAATCTTATAGTCAACGGGATTGTTATAGATCATGATGGGTAAAGAAGTAGAAGCTGCTACTGCTTTAAAATACTCCAATGTTTCTTTACTGTCTGCGTAGTAACGCATGGGGGGTAACAACATCAACCCATCAGCCCCATTTTTCTCAGAATCCTGCGCCAGCTGAATAGCGGCTTTAGTGGTCTGCTCTGCAATATTGATAATGACAGGAAAATCTTTTGGAATATGCTCCTTAGAATACAATAAGAGATCTCTTTTTTCTTCATTGGAAAGAGAACTTGCTTCACCAAGAGAGCCGCCGAGAATGATACCATCAACACCTGCATCTAACTGTGCGAAAAGATTTTTTTGGTACACTTCAAAATCAACAGCATCATCCTGTTTAAATGGTGTGAGAAGAGCAGGATAAACACCCTTCCATGTCAAATTAGCCATACTGAATAGTTTATAGGTTTAGACCCTTGGGAAAGTATTGGAATTTTCCCAAATTGAATTCAACATTTTATACTGTAATATTAACGTATTGAATTTTTAGAAGAAAGACATTAGTAAGAAAGTATATTGATGGGACGCAGATTTTTATGATTTTTTATGATCAGCGCTGATTTTAGTGCTACTATCCTAACACATCATAAAAATCTGCGTCCCATCAACCGCGATGCAAAAAAGTAGCGAATGAATATGTTGATGATTGGCTTTTTGTACTCCTTTAACCTTCTATCATCGGCACTAAGCTCAAATAATCTTTAGTATACATGATCACATTAGTATACTTTTCAAATTCCTTTGCTTCATGCATTGTGGTCAGCACTACACATTTCATTCCGGCATTCAACGCCGCTTCCACACCTTTTGGTGCATCTTCGAAAACGATACAGTCTGCAGGATCTACACCCAATTCTTCTGCACCTTTTAAAAAGGGTTCGGGATCGGGTTTGCTGTGTTTTACATGTTCTGCACCAATCACAGAATCAAAATAGTGTCTGATATTGAGACCATCAATCGCAAAATCAATATTGAATAAGATAGCGGCTGAGCCGATTCCCATTTTGATTCCTTTTTGTTTGGCGGTGGCAAGGAATGGTTCTAGTCCGGGTAAGGTTTTCATTTCAGGTCGATAAAGTGCCTGGTATTTTTTCTCCTTTTCCATTGATATATGATCCATTTCTTCTGCTGTAAAACGATCCGGACCAAAGATGCGGATCAGCAACTCCGTATTCTTACCATACATCTGATGAGCAACTTCATCCCAAGTCAAGTTTGCACCCAGTTCTTTGGTCAGCACATCAAACCATACCTGTTTGTGATAATGCATATCATCGATCATGGTTCCATTCAAGTCAAAAAGAAAAGCTTTGGCACTATGTAACATCCGATAAATTTTGATGCACAAATTAATGCATGATGGCACAACAAATGATTAATTTATTGATCAATACTTACCGATAGCTATTATTGGGAGATTTTTTTAACCAAAGCAGTATTGGCTTTTAACATAGCCAGTCCTTCCGCTTTTGTCATATAAGGCACGCCCTTTGCATGATTGATCATACTGATCTTACACATGAGATACCAGTGTCGCGCAATTTCACGCCATGCAAAAAATACCGAATGTCTCGGATCATACATATGTGTAGGTTCGCTTCCTGAGCCATTGAGTTCAACAATCATAAAATTTTTACCTTCTCTGAGCAATTCAATCGATTCATAACGAATATCCATTCTGCCATAATAAAATCCTTCAATCTTCTTGGCCAGTTGATCAATCACTTGGTTCAATGATTCATCAGCTAAATAGCTAAGATCAATAAACTTAGCCCCGCGAGCATGATTACCGTAGGGTACTAGTATTTTTTGCTCCCCTTTTTGTAGAACAATAGATAGTTCTTCAGCCATAGTTCTACGCAATACCGACAATTGTAGAATGTATCTAGGGTCCAACTGTAATAACTGATCAATGGTTGATATCCCATCACCAGATACAGTTAGAAACTCTTTTCCAACAATACCTGTAATTGTTCCTTTTTCCTCACCCGGTATGCGATAATAAAATATCCCTACTTCCTCTTCAAAAGGTATATAAGCCTGTATGAGAAAATCAAAATCTGCTTGCGCAACATAATTTTTTACTTCTGACTCACTTTCTAGTTTTTGAACACTCATTCCCCGCATACCAATATCAGGCTTTCCGATCAAAGGAAAGTGCAAACGCTCATTCGTAATTGTCTTCCATACAATTTCTGCATTTGTTCCGGCAGGAAAGAAAAGTGTAGTAGGATAAGTGCCTTCCGGCAGAATATCATAAATCTCTTTTTTACTCTCCATCAAAAATCCGCCATTACGTATGCCGGGATTGGCAGCATTGATATAAAAAAAAGCCCTAGCTTTTAAACATAGCCAAAACCAATAAGGATATAAGGGCGCATAGAGCACATTAAAAGACCAATACTCCCAGTTGAAAAGTTTGATAAAAAAAGGATGAAACTTGAGTTTCCTGATCAAAGACATGCCTGAAAGTTAAGAAACCGGCTGTTGCTGTACAAATGAAAGCGATAACTGGTGCTGTTCCTGATGAATAATATCATTATATAACATGGTAGCAGACTGTTCATCACAAACAATATTGGTAACACTTACTGTTAGCATTTCATTATTACGATTCATACGTATATCATTTTCTGCATCCCCATTGCCGCCAAACAAATGAAAAGATAGAATATCAGCAGAATTCGGATGTGGGTGCTGTTGCAACCATTCAGCAAACCACTGCTCTCTTTTTTGAATAATATCTTGTGTATATAATGTAACCGAAGACCATATATGTGGCTGTGTTGTATCTACTTCACGAATGTATTTTTCCTCTCCACTCCATCTGCATTCATATAAATAACCTGCTTCCCAAATGATCAGGGTAAAGGGTTCTATGCCAAGCAAATTGATTTTCTTATAAGCAGCTAACGAATTTTGTTGAGAAAGGATATCCAGAAATATCAGCCCTCTACTTTTCCGGTATTCGGCTGCGGGTTCATGTTTAATAAAACCACCGTTTAATAACACCATGGTAGTATCTGTTTCAGAAGCGCCGATCCAGGTACCGCCAGCCTGTGTGTCTTGGGGAAACAATAGTTTGTATTGACCAACCATGTGAACAACAGGTGCCGCTGCTTTCTTCCGAACTCCTTTTTCATCTCTGTTAGAAGTAAGCATTACTTTACCCTTCACGGGTATAAAAGTTACTGTGCACATGTATCACGATGTTTCATAGTAGAGGAAGCTACACCAAAGCCATCAGGTAGAATGATATCAGATACTTCTGACACACCTACACGTATCAATGCCATATGATGTACAGTATGTTCAAGATTATAGACCACTTCACGATAATAATTACTATTGACCACTACTGTCTCATTAGAGAGATCATCATAGCTCATTTCCAGCTGAATGATCTTGTCTTCACGAATCAGTCGACTACTGATTTCATGTAATAGTTGAATGGCCAGCTGCTTATCCGTTTCAATGCTTTTGTCTCTTTTTCTTTGCTCATAATTCACAAAACCCTGCTCATAGCCATTTTCCAAACACTGAAACAATTCAACAATGTGTCGAACATGTTGACCAATGGTTGCATTGAATAATGCTTTACTGGGTTGTGTGTATTGATCAGGATTTAGCTTATCTAAAGTTTCGTGCAGTTGTACAAACACGTTTTTTATAGCAAAAGCAATTTGCATAGATAGGGTTTCTTTTGTTAGTTTTTTCTTGCCAAAACTGAGAGGTTAACTGATAGTTGATCAGACAATATCAGGCTTTTTCCGCCAACTTTAAAATCTTTTCTATTGATTTTAAATCCGCCTTTAAATACGTATCCATCCGACACAGGGTTTGCGGTAAATGGAAAACTAACCTCTTTGCCGATCCCTTTTATCTCAAGTATTCCTGTGATTTTGTATTGTCCGGCACCTTCTAAGGTTATACTTTTTGATATAAAGCTAATCCTTGGATGTTTCTCTACATAAAAATAATCCTCTTTTTTTAAATGATTATCGCGGGCTTTAATATCGGTATCCACAGTGCCCGCATTTACAGATACTGAAAACTTGCTTTCTGCTAAGTTGGCAGGATCAAAATTGATCAATCCGGACAAGCTTGTAAACTTACCTGTAACATTTATGCCCAAATTTTTGATGGTAAAATTCACCGATGATTCCGCGTCAATAGGTGTAAGTTTCTGTGCAGAACTGAGTAGCACATTCAGTAGCATCATCCCAACTAATATTATTCGCATCACACTGTTATATTCTTTTAATTCAATAATCATTTAATGGTTGCAAAACCGAAAACCCGGTTAAACTGTTGACAATGTATGACTGCGAATTTATAGGTATTAAAATCAGGATTTCCCGGAATATCATATAATTGGTTTCCTTGAACAGATCTCAATCTTCCTAATTCGATGAAGTTCACCGGTTGCATTTCTTTTGATATGTATACACGCAAATCAGGTCCATTGGTACTTTTAAAATTTTCTAATGCCAAAACCAGTTTACCATCTTTCTGATATACTCTTACATTACCTGTAACTGTATATGAATTTGCCGAAGTAAATGCCATCGCAGAAGTTACAGGTATTCTTGAACTACCAACTTGCTCATTTAGCTGATCAGATGATGTAGCAGTTTTTGTACAACTATAAAAAAGAACTGATAATATAACAGCTATGAGATAAATATGTTTTTTCATGATTCAAATTTTTAAAAATGTCTGGATATTCCAATACCAAATGCATTTACTTTATTTCGAAATCTGTTAATAATAGTGCCATCTGAAGCCACTTGATTCAAGTTATTGGTTTTATATTCTGAGAAATAGAACTGATAAACACCTCTTAAAGACCATTTATCAGATAGCTTATAGTTGATGAAAAGCTCAGAATTCAAACTACCCAGATCATGATCGCCTGTAAGCAGTAGATTAAAGGCAGAAGGTTTTACATCAGCATCATTTCTTGTAGTACCATTACTCGTGAGAATACCATTGGTGGTTCTTCCTAGGGTAAGACCAATCACATCGATATTAAAACCTGCAGACCATTTCTTATTAAAATGATACCCGATATTAACCGTTGCATTCAAAGCAGTTGTAAAAGGTCTTTGCACGTTGAGCGTATCCCAATTTTCCGGTTTTTGATCAGCAAAGAATATCAAAAATGGAATGGAATGATTTCTGGTTAGTCTGGCAGGACCTGCTGTGATATAATCTCTTTTAGTTCCAAAGTAGCTAGTTAGTCTTCCTCCAATTCCGATTTCCCATTTTTGTTTTTTCCCGATTTTCCAATTGTGTACATAAGAAAAGGCTGCAGACCCTTGTGAGGTTCCGGCAGTTAATGCCAAATCAACAAAGCGATTCGTTTTTTTTGTTGATGCTGTCTGAGCAGTAACGATATTAACAAGAAGTACTAAGCAAGCAGTGACAATATATTTTTTCATATTACTTATGATTCAGTTTTTTTGCCAATTGTATTATTTTTTCTTTTTCCATCCAGATTATTATGGCACTACAAATCCAAACAACAAGTGCATACGCAAAAAGTTGCCCTCCGTCATCTTTGACTTCAATCCCTAAAACAGTCAGATGAGAAAGTATAGCACCACTCATAATACCGGCCGCTATAATGGCTCCAAAAAATTTTGTTGGACTATACAGTATTAAAATGGAAGCAATCAATTCAAATATTCCGGTTGCTATACGCCCCCAAGGTTCAATACCCATTTCTGTGAAAATAAAAACAGATTCTTCCGCTGCTGAAAACTTGAAATAAAGTGTTTGTAACATAATAACTGCAGCGATGATTCTTAATACCCACAATAGTATAATAGACGATTTCATTGATTTGTTTTTTAAATACGCATTAGTTGATAAATTTTTTCCATGCTATATCAGCCTTGGATTTTAAGTTAGCCTCATCTTTATTCCAATCTTTCAGTGTATTATTAAAGAAGCGGTTATAAAAGAGATAGAGTTTATTGTTGACAATCTTAAAAGTTTCTGGATCAACCGGAACTTTTTCACCGGTAGCGCCCATGGCATACGCACACCAGCCGCCATATTCAGGTTCATACGCGGAAGGATTTTTTTGAAAAGCCTCTAAGTTTTCCTTTGAAGAAAAATAATATGTAACACTCTTTTCAGTGACTGAATATGTTGATTTCCCTTTTATGGCTTTTTTGGCCGTGAAATAGGCAACAGGGTCATATCCACTGATGGCAAGATTATTGGAAAGATTATACTGCTTTTTTCGAGTTTCCGGTGTTTGGCTGAATAGAGAAAATGCCAAAATCATAGAAAAGAATAGCAAAAAGGATTGTTTCATATAACAGTTGTTGATTGATTATCCATAAAGACGGATCATCTTTTAATCCCTTACAACTGAATATTATCAAATTGTTAAAGCCCTAACTAAAAGAACTGCCATGAGTCTGGCGAATTAACCAGTTAGCAAGTTTGGGTGTCTTCGATATGGTGGACAAGAAAATTCTTGTCACAAAAGGATTTCCAAAAAAAGACTGTACAAGTCTTCCTATAGCCAATCTTTTTGAGAATTGATTCTTCCAAGCTTTACTGTATTGGTTTTCCATTTGCTCACGAGTAATACTTCCTTCGAGGAAAAGTTTCATCTGTTGAAATGCCAGACTTGAAGCATGCATCGCCATACTCATTCCATTGCCACAAAGAGGCGTAATAAGACCGGCAGCATCTCCTACCATTAATATACCGTTTTCAACTTGTTTTTTTTGATCAAAACTAATTTGAGCAATTGTAAGCGGCTTCTCGTACAAAAACTGTGCTTTTGAAAAAATATCAGCTAAGGCTTTATTTTTAGACAAAACAGTAGCTTCTAATTTCTCAATCGTATTTCCTGCAGATGAAAGTTGATCAGTCGTGGTTAGGTAGCATACACAACATATATCGTCCTCAATTTTAGATATGCCACAATATCCATTTTGAAAATTATGCAGCGCTATCAAATCCTTAGCTATATCATATTTGATATGATACTTTACTCCGATATAGTTATTCAATCTATTCTTACTCTTTAAAGAAAATCTTCTTCTCCATTTGATATCTAGATTAGACCTTTTGCCAAATGATCCAGCTACCAATTTTGTGGTATACTTTTTATTTTTGGTATCTATTGTAAACAAATCATTTTGAAATAGTACATCTTCCACTTTCGTCTCTTCACATAGCTCCACCTGTTTTTGCTTGGCAATTGTAGCCAAAGTGTTATCCAATTTAAATCTGCTAATACCAAAGCCACCTAAAGGCAACTGAAATTCGTATAGCTTTCCTTCACAATCGGAAATATGTAATTTAGAAATCATTGGTAAATTCCATTCTTGTAAAGGCACTCCACATTGCGATAAGAAATCATGGCTCTCCATACTGATATATTCGCCACAAACTTTATGAAATGGGTAGCTTTCTTTTTCAAAGAGAATGGTTTGATATCCTGCATTGGCAGATTGTATGGCAAGTGTAAGTCCGGCTAATCCACCGCCAATAACCGCTATGTCATATATTTTATCTTTTTCGCTCAATTCTATTTTTTTGACAGCACTAAATATCTGAATGCCCATTCCCATGATACCTCAGCGTTAATGAAAGCCTTGCCGAGTAAATACACCCACTCCTCTTTTCTAAATCCACGTTTAACACTTAAGGGTGCATCATTTTTCACTAAATAAGATTTAGAGAATACTTGCGTCAGAATTTTTATTGAATAATAAGCCAGCCTATGTCTGTGGAGATCATTGATGAAGAATCCCTTCGTTGAATTTTGATGCATCCATTGAAGTTGTTCTATAAGAGCTTCATCCGTGAAATGATGACAGAATAAACTTGAAAAAATAATATCGGGATACTCAGAAAAATTGACATTACGATAATCATTTGTAATCCATTTTACTTTAGAACCAATATCTTTTCTATTGGCAGCAACGTCTATACAATTATGATTGATATCTATACCCGTCATTTCAAGTTGAATATTTTTACTACTTGCCCATCGTGCAATAGCAGCTAGATTATCTCCTCCGCCACAACCTATTTCACAAACATGTATAACTTCTTGTTTACCGGCTAATAGTTTTACTCCTTTTATCGTGATACGATGCCCTCCTAAGTAAGTATTAATAGTGTCCAATTCAAGCATATTCAGACGAATAGCTTCAAAGGGTATAGTAATGTCATCTAAGAGTTCCTGTTCATATGATCTCTTTGCTAAATTCATACAAAATGTGCTGTAAAAGTTTCCATGGTTAAGCCCGGACCAAAAGCCATTCCCAATATGTTTTCATTAGGTTGATACTTATTTTCAAAGATATTTTTGAGTACAAAAAGAATGGTGGGTGATGACATATTCCCATATTCTTTCAATACAGCTCTAGACTGATCAAGCGTATCGCTTGATAAGTTTAATTTTCGTTGAATGCTGTCAAGAATTCTTTTTCCGCCGGGGTGGATACACCAATGATGAATAGATTCTTTAGTTATCCCTCTTTCTTCTAATACACCTGATAACAAGGATTCAATATCAGCTTCAATTAACTGGGGAATATACCCACTTAACCTCATTTGAAAGCCCTTAGACCCCAATTCCCAGGCCATATCTGATTTTCCTTCGATAGCAATTTGAGCATGAAATCCATCCATCCTGATCTTATTTGCTCGATGTATATTATTTGATATTAAAACAGCTGCACAACCATCAGCAAATAAAAGACTACTAGCTATATTATCTTCAGTCATCGTAGTTTGAAAATGAAGCGTACACAATTCAACCGCAACTATTACAATATTGGCACTGGGAGTTCCTTGTGCAATCATGTCTGCTAACTTCAAAGCATGTATAGCAGCATAGCAACCCATAAAATTGACTGAAGTACGAAAAATATTTTTATTCAGTCCCAATTCCTCCATCAATTTAATATCTAAACCCGGAGCTGTCATTCCGGTACAACTAACCGTTATTAAATGAGTAATCTCCTGTTCCGATATAAACCCACTGATACATTTTTGTATTGCATCAACAGAAAGTTCCAGAGAAGACTCATCGTAAATTTTCAGACGCTCTTCCAAACTAGGCTCTATTTTTTTACTATTGTTTAAAGAGAAAAATTTTTCAGCCGCTATTGATGAAAAATCTGGCACTACAGAATATCGCTGTTCTATTCCGCTTTGATGATACATGAACTTGAGTTTTCGTTTTTCTGTATCATCGAGTTGGAAAGCATCTCCCATATAAAGAAGAATATCATCTTGCGGATGACAGTATTGAGGTACGGTCGTTGCTATGGAAATAATATCAGTCAAAATATTTAATTAAGAGTATGGTTATAAATGCCAATGAAGTACAGGTTGATGCTATCCAATTCATTTTCATGGTATGTTCATAATCTGCTTTTTGAGGATTTCGCCAAACTTTTGATGCCCAAATAAGAAAATATACGGCCACGGGTAAAAAGAAGATTTGTACAACAGCAAATAGATGGAGCTGCTGTTGCTGATTAAAAAAAAGAAACAACAAACCAAAAGCCAGCAGATACAATAAACTACAGAAAATAAAAGTACCTCGCTTCCCCAATAGCATAGAGATGGTTGTGACATGATCATTTTCATCTGAATCGTGCTGATAAATTTGAGTAATAGGATAAAAGCCTCCAATCAATAAACAAGCTGTAATACAGCCAATAAAAGGAAAATCGAGATGAATATTATTAGTAACACCATTATAAATCATCAAAAAAACAATTCCTCCCTGATTAAGAATAACGGTCAGGTATCCTAAAACCGGATATTTTTTCAATCTCACACCTCTGTAACTATACAACCGAGAGCATACTATATAAATGACTAGCATTCCTGCAAACGATAATGAAATGATCAAAGACAATAACAAAGAAATGATATCCAAAATAATGGTGATAATAAATAATTCTTTCTCGGCCTTCGGAGGATTCTTAATACCACCTATACTGGATGTATCCTGATCCATGAAAGAATTATAGCCATTACTAGATGGATAAACGAATACATGTAATATGATAAAACTTATAACCGCATTCATCAAATGGATATTTTCAACAAAACTCAGACTAAACCAAAATACTGGCATTAAAAAGTAAGAAAACGGGATACGCAAAAGTTGTATGCTCGATTTTTTTATCATAGATTGATAGAAAGCTTATTTAGATACTGCTTTACTAGACGAACAATAAAATGATTCCTTTCACAGTATACGCTTTATTCAACATTATTGTTTAATTATGGCTTAAAAACATTGCAGATCAATTTATAATCTGAATAATTAATCATATTTTACCTTATCAGAATGGTTTTTTAAAACATGACTCAACAAAAAATAACATTCTTCATAAAATCTACATGCATTTTTGTATTTGCATTAGGTTGTATGGTATTATTAGGATGGCTATTGAATATTCCTTTACTGACTAGTATTATCCCTGGGTATGCGAATATGAAAGCCAATACTTCAATTCTTTTCATTTTATCATCTATTGAGTTATATAGGATAGCATCTAAAAAATGGTCTTTTTTAAATAGAATACTTTGCTTTTTTATAGCGTTAATTGGTTTAGCAACTTTAATCCAGTATGAATTTCAATTGAACTTTTCAATTGACGAATTATTTGTCAAAGATTTTTTATACAATCAAGACATAGATTCCTATCCCGGAAGAATGGCCAGAGGTACTGCTTTGTCTTTTTGTTTATTAGGATTTTCTTTTTGTTTAGTCAAGGGTACGCAAGAACGCTCGAGAAAAATTGCCCAATATTTATTGCATACCATCTCCCTTATTTCATTTCTAGCAATCATTGGTTATTTATTGGGGGTACCTGTATTCTATAAATTATCATCTATTGGGTCAATGGCCATACACACGGCTTTCGGTTTTTTAATATTATCAATTGCGACTTCTCTTTTAAATAGCAATCTAGGCATCACTGGTTTATTAACAGGGAATAAAATTGGGAATAGAATGGCGCGTCAGCTATTCCCAACATTAACTTTATCTGTGATTTTTCTAGGCGTCATTAGAGTTTATTTACATAGGTCTAATTTGGTAAGTGTAGAATTCGGAATTGGAATATTTGCTACTTCATTCATTTTAATAGGCCTGTTATTGATCAGTATTTCTGCCCGTCAGCTCAATAGAATTAACTATGGAAAAACTCAAGCAGAGGAAAAACTTGAAGCATTAAATAAAAATCTGGAACATACCATCCTTCAAAGAACAAATGAATTACGAAAAAAAGAACAACTACTAAACGCAATCATTAATAATACTTCAGCAGCCATTTTTGTAAAAGACATATCCGGAGACTATATTTTGGTCAATAAAAAATTTGCTTCAGATTTCGGACTTGAACCTGAATCAATGATCGGTAAAAATGCCTATGATATTTTTCCAAAAGAAACTGCTGATCAACTAACACAGGATGAGAATCAAATTATTCAATCTGCTAAGGGAATAACAAATGAAGTGAATGTTCAGGCCTATGAAAGTCAGAAAACAATGATGACGAATAAATTCCCATTAATCGATGAGCATAATCAGGTATTCGCTATTTGCTGTGTAGCAACAGATTTCACTGAGATGAAAAATGCTAAAACAGAGCAGGAAATCTTATCCTTACAACTGCAAAAGAAAAATCAGCAATTATTAAACTTTGCACATATTACTTCTCATAATCTTCGCTCTCCGGTTAGTAACCTCAATTCATTATTGTGGCTATATAAAGAAAGTGAAACCAGTGAAGAGAAAGCACTTTTATTCGAAAAGTTTGAAACCGTTATTCATAATCTATCTGAAACCCTGAATGAATTGGTTGATGCATTAAAAATTCAAGAAGATACAGATAAAAAAAGAGAAGTGCTTCTTTTTGAAGAAGTGTTCAAAAAAGTAAAAGAAAGTATGGTAGGTAAGATATTGGAAACTGAAGCCGTTGTAAGTTATAATTTTACCAAAGCACCTACTATTGAATATCCAAGACTTTATCTGGAAAGTATTTTGCAAAATCTGTTATCGAATTCCTTAAAATACAAATCACCTAACAGAACGCCTGTTATACATGTAGAAACGCTGTTTCAAAATGGTATACTCACTCTCAAATTTAGCGATAATGGCATGGGTATAGATCTTAAAAGACATGCTGATAAACTATTTGGACTCAACAAAACCTTTCATAAACATGCGGAAGCCAAGGGTGTTGGACTCTTTATTACCAAAACACAAGTTGAAGCCATGGGTGGATCTATTACAGCAGATAGCGAAGTGAATAAGGGCAGTGTTTTTACGATCTTCTTTAATAAGAAAGAAGTATAAGTCATAATCCACTTCGATACCAGATCCACTCTTTAAAACATTCATAAGAAGCTTCCATATCAATCATTTGCTGAGACAATGTATATAATGGCTTGATAGATTCCGGTATTGGAATAGATGTACCAATAACTTTCTCGACAATCTCCGGAAACTTTACCGGATGAGCAGTAGCCAATAGCACCCCTTTCCCTCCTTTTCTGAGTACTTGTTTCAAAGCACTATAACCAACTGCTGCATGTGGATCTAAAATATACTTATTGTTTTCATATACTGATTGTATGGCATAAATAGTTGCCTCATCCGTTTGTGTACTACTACTTACTTGTGATTTGATGAAGCTGAGATTATGCTGATACATTTCTAGGATTCGAATCAGGTTGCTCGGGTTTCCTACATCCATTGCATTAGAATAAGTCATCACTGCTTGTTTAGATGTATGGATTCCTGTTTCTAAAAAATCAGTGATACTGTCGTTGATATTACATGCCGCAATAAAATTACCCATCCCCAACCCGGATCTTTTTGCCAATAAGCCCGCCGCTATATTACCTAAGTTACCACTGGGAACTGCCATAACAGGAGCTGTTTGTGATGCCGGCCATTGTTGCATTGCCAGAAAATAATAGAGTTGTTGAGGCAACCATCGGGCAATATTAATAGAATTGGCAGAAGTGAGTTGTAGGCGTTCAGCCAACTGTTGATCCATAAACGCTTCTTTCACTATTTGCTGGCAGTCATCAAAAGTTCCGTTAATACGCACTGCAGTAATATTGTTACCGCAAGTGGTCAGTTGCAACTCTTGCACACGACTTACTTTACCAGCCGGATACAGAATTATGACTTCTACACCTTCTACATTCAAAAAACCGTTGGCTACGGCCCCGCCTGTATCTCCTGAAGTAGCTACCAAAACAGTAGTCTTAGTGGTCTTGTCATGCGAAAAATAGCCCAAGCAGCGACTCATGAACCTTGCACCAACATCCTTGAATGCGAGTGTTGGACCATGAAACAATTCCAATACATAAATATCTTCTTCCAGTTGAGTCAAAGGGAAATCAAAATCGATGGTTTCTGTCACAATCTGATACAATTGCTCTGCTGAAATATCTCCTCCTACATAAGGTTGCATAATTTGATAGGCAAGCTCTATTTTAGGAATAGATCGAATATTATTCAGCCATTGCTGATTTATTACAGGGATTCTTTCAGGAAAATAAAGTCCCTTATCTGGTGCTTGTCCTCTTAATGCAGCTTCTTTAAAACTGACGACCGGTGATTGTCTATTGGTACTATAATATTTCATGGTTGGTGATTATGCAGAAAACAACTGTACGCCGTTTGAACTAACAGTCGTAACATACGTATAGTGTAGCAAATTCATTTGTTGAAATACTGCTTTCATTTGTATCTCCACTAATTGGGCAGTTTCCAGACTGCGACTCAACATAAAAACAGAAGGACCCGAACCTGAAATACCACCACCTAATGCCCCTACTGATTTCGACCTTTCTTTTATTTCATCAAACCCGGGAATAAGAATACTTCTTACGGGTTCTATGAGTACGTCCTCTAATGATCTTCCAATCAATGCATAATCGCTCTGTAATAATCCGGATACCAATCCGGCGATATTCCCCCACTGTTTAATGGCATCTTTCAAATAGACTTGCTTTTTTAAAATACTTCGTGCATCAGCTGTTTTTACTTCAATCTGTGGGTGTACAATGGTAACAAATAATGGAGGTGGTTGTAATGGAATGATATCTAATGGAAAAATAGATCTGATCAATGTAATACCTCCATAAATACATGGAGTAATATTATCAGCATGTTTTACACCGGATGCTAATTTTTCACCGTGCATCGCAAACTGAACTAAGGATTCTTTATTGAATACTTCGCCTAATAAATAATTAGCTGCTACTACTGCCCCTGCTGCACTTGCAGCACTTGAACCCAATCCACTTCCCGGTTTGATATGTTTATGAATAATTACATCAAACCCAACAGGCATGGTTAGCTCAGACAACATAGCTTGTAATGCTACACCTGCAACATTATCATTGGGTTCAGTTGGCAATTGATGATCATCTGTATGAACGATGGAAATACCAGGTTCTTTTTTAAGCGTAATCGTCATTTCATCATACGGTTCTGCAACTGCGAATCCCAGTATATCAAAACCACAAACCATATTCGCGATGGTTGCCGGTGCTTTTATTTTTATTGATTGTCCGTATTCCATAGTTTATATTCTTGCTACACGAATAATATCTGCGAAAACACCGGATGCTGTTACTTCAGCACCCGCGCCGGCTCCCTTAATCACCAATGGCTGTTGATGATATCGATGCGTATGAAATAATACAAGATTGTCTTTACCGTATAAATGATAGAAATCGGACTCAGGGGCAACCGTTTCCAATCCAACTTTTGCCGTTCCATTTTCATAAGTAGCGATAAATTTTAGTTTACCGTTTTTTGTTGCAGCTTCTTTATATAGTTGTTGGAAATGAGCTTCCTGCTTGGCTAACTCTTCGTAAAAATCATCTACAGTTCCATCGAAACAACTGGAAGGAAGAAAAGAAGTATTGATAATATCCTGCATCTCCAAAGGCTGACCTGTTTCTCTGGCCAGTATCATTATTTTACGCATCACATCTGTACCACCTAAATCGAGTCGAGGATCCGGTTCAGTATATCCTTCTGCTTGGGCTTTTCTAACTACTTCTGCAAAAGGGATTGAAGTATCATAATGATTGAACACATAATTCAAAGTACCTGATAGTACTGCTTGTATTTTTTGGATCTGATCCCCACTTCTTAAAAGATCATTTAAGGTTCCGATGACTGGGAGCCCTGCCCCCACATTGGTTTCAAAAAGAAATAAGGCATTGTAGGATTTAGCCAAAGATTTCAAACGTTGATAAGAAGGATAAGAAGAAGAACATGCAATTTTATTACAAGCTACTATGGATATACTTTTTGTTAACAGAGATTCATAAACACCTGCTACTACATCACTTGCTGTAACATCTACAAACACACTGTTTCTTAAATTCTTGTCCTTAATAATAGCAAAATAATTCTCAATGGAGCTGAGTGGTGCATCTGCTAATCTCGACTGCCAAACGTCTAGGTCAATTCCATTTTCATCAATCAGTGCTTTTTTACTGTTAGCAATACCTATAACCCTAATCTGCACATGCAGTTGATCTCGAAGAATCGTTTGTTGCTGTCTAATTTGTTCCAATAATTTACCTCCAACATTTCCCGCACCTGCAACAAAAATGTTCAGTTGTTTATAAGTTGTTTCAAAAAAAGTTTCATGTAATACATTGATCGCTTTTTTTACATCTCGTGACGCTATAACAGCTGAAATATTTTTTTCTGATGAACCTTGTGCAATCGCTCGAACATTGATACCATTACGTCCTAATGAACCAAACATTTTTCCACTAATACCCGGATGGCTTTTCATCTGCTCACCCACCAATGCTAAAATTGACAGATTTGTTTCTACAATAAGCGGCTCTACTTTTCCACTTATAATTTCAATATGAAATGCAGCATCAATGGCTCTTTTTGCCTTCAACGTATCTGATTCATTAATAGCCACACAAATAGAGTGTTCCGATGAACTTTGCGTTATCAATATCACATTGATCTTTTCATTGGCCAATGCTTCAAACAGTCGCTTAGAAAAACCGGGAATTCCAACCATGCCACTTCCTTCCAAACTCAATAAACTAATACTATTGATACTGGATATGCCTCGAATGAAATCTGCAGAAGCAGCTGAATAGTTTTCAATCAATGTTCCATGCTCTTCAGGCGCAAAAGTATTTTTTAACCATACCGGTATTCGCTTATGCATAACAGGCTGTATGGTTGGCGGATAAATGATTTTAGCACCAAAATGAGAGAGCTCCATAGCTTCCTGATAAGAAATTTGTGCAATAGGCTTTGCATTGATGACCAATCTTGGATCTGCAGTCATCATGCCACTTACATCTGTCCATATTTCCAATACTTCAGCATCTAACGCTGCAGCATAAATGGCAGCAGAATAATCAGACCCGCCTCTCCCCAATGTTGTGGTATACCCTGCCAAACTGGATGCAATAAATCCGGGAGCGATGTAATATTTGTAGTCATGGCTTTTAAAATAGGTCTGTATCTTTTCATTAGTAGCTGAAAAATCTACAGCCGCATTACCGTGCTGCGTATCTGTGATAATCAAAGATCTGGAATCAATCCATTGCTGATTCATTTGCAATGATTGAGTTTTTGCAGACAGTATAACTGATGAAATTATCTCTCCGAAAGCAACAATTTTGTCTTGTGTACGAGCAGATAATTCTTTGAGTCGATACACTCCATCCAGCAACTCCTCTAACTCATTACAATACTGTTTGACCTTACTCAGTACTGAACTTTGTTGTTCTAATGGTAAAAGTTCTCTCACTGCTGTAAGATGTTGAAGTGCTAATAGCTCTGCTTCTTTTGTATAGGACTCATCGGCACTGGCTGCCATTACAGCCATTTTGAGCAAATGATCTGTAACACCACTCATGGCTGAAACAACTACCAGTAGACTATCCGAAGAAGATTGATTCAATAATACGGATACTACTTTTTGAATATGATCGGCATTGGCCATTGAGGTCCCGCCGAATTTGAGCACTTTCATAATAATGATTTGAAATAGAATGAATAGAGGATGATTCCTGAAAACGATCCTAAGATCCTTGGATGATATAAAATGTATAACCCCTTACAGGGTCGTAGTAATCATAGCAGTACCTGTCGCCGTTGAAGCGAAAGAGAAGGAAATATATGACTGCATTTGTTTCATTACAGAATAAAGATAAGGACTTATTAGATCACTAAACCAAATAACCAAAAAGATTATCGTTCTTATTGAGTTCCGTATAATTTATTTGATGAGCAATCAGGTTATCAACTAACAGCTGATAGTCTTTTCTTGATTTCAATTCAATACCTACCAATGCCGGACCTGTTTCTTTGTTATGTTTTTGCATGTATTCAAAGCGGGTAATATCATCATTTGGACCCAATACATCATTAACAAACTGTTTTAATGCGCCGGGTCTTTGTGCAAAACGGATCAGGAAATAATGTTTTAATCCTTCATACTGCAATGATCTTTCCTTGATCTCTTGCATCCTATCAATATCATTATTGCTGCCACTTACTACACATACTACTACTTTTCCTTTGATCTGTTCTGCATAATCGTCTAAAGCAGCTACCGATAATGCTCCGGCAGGTTCTGCTACAATAGCATCTTCATTGTATAATTTGAGAATACAAGAACAGATTTTCCCTTCGGGAACCAGACATACATCATCCAATACATCTTTACAAATAGCAAAAGTGAGTTCACCCACTTTCTTTACAGCAGCTCCATCTACAAATCGCTCTATTGTTGCCAGCTCGATGGGTTTTCCTGCTTTCAAGGCCGCCGTCATAGAAGGTGCTCCTTCCGGTTCAGCACCAATAATTTTTGTATGAGGAGACATGGTTTTAAAAACTGAACCAGCCCCAGCGCTCAATCCACCGCCACCAATTGGTACAAACAAGTAATCAATATTGGTTTGCTCTTCAAGTATTTCCATGGCTACAGTAGATTGTCCTTCTATGATCTTCAGATCATCGAAGGGTGGAATAAACGTCATTCCGTTTGCTGCTGTATATGCTTTGGCAGCCATCGCACAATCATCAAAAGTATCTCCGGTAAGAATGACTTCGATGGCATCTGCACCAAACATTTTAGTCTGGGTAATTTTTTGATTCGGCGTGATCACCGGCATGAAAACAACTCCACGAATACCTAGTTTTTTACAACTGTATGCAAAGCCTTGCGCATGATTACCCGCACTGGCACACACAACTCCTTTCGATAATTGAATGGGGTCTAAGCTGCTCATCATATTATAAGCCCCTCTCAACTTATAAGAACGAACGATTTGTAGATCTTCTCTTTTCAGATAAACATCACAGTCGTACTTTTTGGATAACGAATGATTATAAGTAAGTGGTGTTTTAACCACCACTTTTCGCAAACGATCAGCCGCTGCAGTAAAATCTATTGAATAGCTCATTGTTTTCATGCCGATAACTTTATGAAAGCACCGCCGCTTCCTCTACTTTTTGATTTTCGGGACGAAGACTTCTCACCGTTTTCCCTGCTTGCCACAACTCGCTCTCACGCAACTCTTTTAATTCTTCTTCCAGTTTTTCTCTATAATCAGTTTTGCTATTGCTTTCAATTGATTTAGCAGCTTCTTTTCCGGTTGCTACACTCTCATACAATTCTGTAAAAACAGGTAGTGTTGCATCTCTGAATTTTTTCCACCAATCCAAAGCACCTCTTTGTGCAGTGGTAGAACAATTAGCGTACATCCAGTCCATCCCATTTTCGGCAACCAGTGGCATCAATGATTGTGTGAGTTCTTCTACCGTTTCATTGAAGGCTTCTGACGGAGAATGTCCTTTGGAACGTAAAACCTGATACTGCGCTGCAAATATTCCCTGAATAGCACCCATCAAAGTGCCCCTCTCGCCTGTTAAATCACTGTATACTTCTTTTTTGAAGTCTGTTTCAAATAAATAGCCACTCCCAATAGCAATGCCCAATGCAACAACCCTGTCAAAAGCTTTTCCTGTTGCATCTTGAAAGATGGCATAACTACTATTCAAACCTCTTCCTTGTAAAAACATTCTGCGTAATGAAGTACCAGATCCTTTGGGTGCTACCAGAAATACGTCTACATCTTTCGGAGGCACAATTCCGGTTTGATCTTTATACGTTACACCGAATCCATGGGAGAAATACAAAGCTTTACCGGGTGTAAGGTATTGCTGTACCGTTGGCCATAATTTGATCTGCGCAGCATCACTCAAGAGATAGCAAATGATGGTACCTCTTTGTAATGCTTCTTCAATTTCAAACAAAGATTCGCCGGGAACAAAACCATCACGTACTGCTTTATCCCAGCTCTTAGAGTTTTTACGTTGACCCACGATCACATTGATCCCATTTTCCTTTTGATTCAAAGCTTGCCCGGGACCTTGAACACCATATCCAATTACGGCTACTACTTCATCTTTTAATACTTCTTGTGCTTTTTCCAGCGGGAATTCTTCTCTGGTGACCACATTTTCTACAACGCCTCCGAAATTTAACTTTGCCATGTTGCTTGTTTTATATTTTAATAGATTGGGTTGATTACATACTAAATATTTCCTGTTGTTTTCCCAGGTATTCATTTTCAATCAAATCATCACTGGGGTCGGTTGCTTCGAACTCTTTGATCTTTTCATGAAAACCGCTACTGGCTTTAATGATAGCCACACGTGCACTTCGAACGAATTCAATCAGCCCGTAAGGTTCTAAAACACGAATGAGTCTGTTGGTCTCTTCGCGATGACCGCTGGTTTCAAAAATGGTATAGTCTTTTCTGATCACTACTGCTCTTGCGCCGTACTCTCTCAACAATCGTTCTACTTTTACCTTCTCGGCAATTTCATCTGTAGATACTTTATACAGCGCCAGCTCCTGCCAAACGATTTCATCATTGGTATTGTAATAAGCTTTTAAAACTTCTACTTGTTTTTCGATTTGACGTACCAGTTTTCTTACCACTTCTTCTAATTCATCAATAACAATGGTAAAACGATGAATACCTTCTACTTCAGAGGGTGAAGTATTCAGACTTTCAATATTGATTTTTCGTCTGGAGAATATGACCGCAATTCGGTTTAGCAAACCGATATGATTCTCTGTATATACTGTGATGGTAAATTCTTGTTTTTGCATACATTTACTTTAATCTGATTTCACTAACACTACAGCCTTGAGGAACCATCGGGAATACATTGTTTTCTTTTCCTACCATTACTTCCAACAAATATGATTCCCGATGTGAAAGCATTCTTTGTAATGCATCTTTTAAATGATTTCGCTCTTTTACAGTCTCCCCGCTGATGCCATATCCTCTAGCTACTGTTACATAATTAGGGCTAGCTATATCAACGAAAGAATATCGTTTATCATGAAACAACTGTTGCCATTGACGTACCATTCCTAAAAACTGATTATTAAGAATGAGAATTTTAATATCAATTCCTGTTTGCATAATGGTTCCTAATTCTTGAATGGTCATTTGAATACCACCATCTCCAATAACAGCTACAACCGCTCTTTCAGGTGCTCCAAATTTTGCTCCGATAGCAGCGGGCAAAGCAAATCCCATAGTACCTAATCCCCCCGAAGTAATATTGCTTCTGGTCTGGTTAAATTTGGCATACCGACAAGCCACCATCTGATGCTGACCTACATCTGAAACCACAATAGCTTCTCCTTTTGTTAACTCATTCAATACACGAAGTACTTCACCCATCGATATTTGTCCCTCACTAGGGTACAACTCATTGACGATCACTTCCTTTTCTTCCTCTTTTTGATAAGCCCTAAATTTCTCTATCCATTGAGGATATACTTTGGTTTGTATCAATCGTGTGAGCATGGGCAATGTCTCTTTACAATCGCCCCACACACCTACGGTTGCTTTTACATTTTTATCAATTTCAGATGGATCGATATCCAGATGAATCACTTTTGCTTGTTTAGCATATTTATCGAGTCTACCCGTAACTCGATCATCGAAACGCATACCGATCGCTATTAATACATCACATTCATTGGTCATTACATTCGGTCCGTAGTTACCATGCATACCTAACATACCCATATTGAGTGGATGATCGGTAGGCAATGCACTCAAACCTAAAATAGTCCATGCGGCAGGTATGCCTGACTTTTCAAGGAATGCTTTGAATTCCTGTTCTGCATTACCCAGAATCACTCCCTGACCAAAAATCACAAACGGTTTCTCCGCTGCATTGATCAGTGCGGCTGCAGCTTCAATAAATTCTTTTCTGATATAAGGTTTTGGACGATAACTCCTGATATGATCACAGGATTGATATCCTGCATAATCAAACAATTGCAACTGCGCATTTTTAGTAATATCAATGAGTACTGGACCAGGCCTGCCACTTCTAGCGATATAAAAAGCTTTTGCTAATACTTCCGGAATTTCACAAGCATCTGTGATCTGATAATTCCATTTGGTTACCGGAGTGGTAATATTAATCACATCTGTTTCCTGAAAAGCATCCGTTCCTAAAAGATGGGCGAATACTTGTCCTGTGATACAAACCAGTGGCGTACTATCTATTTGTGCATCTGCCAATCCTGTAACCAAATTAGTAGCACCCGGACCACTCGTTGCAAAGACCACACCCACTTTTCCCGATGCTCTTGCAAACCCCTGTGCAGCATGTATTCCTCCTTGTTCATGTCGAACAAGGATATGTTTCAGTTGTTCATGATAATCATACAATGCATCATAAATAGGCATGATAGCTCCACCCGGATACCCGAATATAGTATCTACATTCTCGGCAATCAAAGCATTGAGAAGGGCCTGTGACCCGGTAATTTTTATGGTTTCTTTTACCGGCTTTTCTATGATATCTATTGCTGTTTCCATTATTATTACTTGTTCATGAATAATTAAATTTCATCTGTTACACAACCCTCTGATGCATCTTTTACGAATCTTGCATACTTAAACAATAAGCCTTTTGTTACTGTTAAAGAAGGTCTTTTCCATGCTTGCTTTCTTTGTTGTATTTCTTCCTCAGCTACCTGTAAATTGATAGATCTTGTTGTAACATTCAACTCAATGATATCATCATCTTTCACCAAAGCAATCAGTCCACCGTCATGGGCTTCAGGAGTAATATGTCCAACAACAAAACCATGTGTACCCCCACTAAATCTGCCATCAGTAATTAATGCCACAGACTTACCTAATCCTGCTCCAATAATAGCTGATGTGGGTTTCAACATTTCAGGCATACCCGGACCACCCTTGGGTCCTACATAACGAATCACTACCACATCACCTTTTTTGATCTTTCCACTATTGATCCCCTCTATCAAGGCATGCTCTCCATCAAATACACGTGCAGGACCAATGAATAATTCACCTTCTTTACCGGATATTTTTGCTACACTTCCTTTCTCTGCCAGATTCCCATATAATATTTGCAGATGTCCTGTTGCTTTTACCGGATTTTCGATTGGATAAATGATTTTTTGTTCTTCAAAATTTAAATCTGGAACAGCCGCAAGATTTTCTGCTATCGTTTTTCCGGTAACAGTCAAGCAATCACCATGCAATAATTTTTTTGATAAGAGATATTTCATCACTGCAGGAAGTCCGCCATATTGATGCAGATCTTGCATTAAGTATTTTCCACTCGGCTTAAAATCTGCCAGCACCGGAATACGATCACTGATGGTTTGAAAATCATCTTGTGTCAATGGAACATTGACTGCTTTAGCCATGGCAATCAGGTGCAGTACTGCATTCGTGCTACCACCCAGCACCATGATCACTATCATGGCATTTTCAAAAGCCTTTCGTGTCATGATATCACTGGGTTTGATATCTTTTTCCAATAATAATCGGATGGCTTTTCCGGCTTCCAAACATTCCTTCTTTTTTTCATCACTCAATGCCGGATTTGAAGAAGAGTATGGTAAACTCATACCCAAAGCTTCAATAGCTGACGCCATGGTATTGGCCGTATACATACCCCCACAGGCTCCGGCACCCGGACAAGCATGTTGAATAATGCCTTTAAAGTCTGCTTCAGAAAGCTCACCGGCAATTTTTTGTCCTAAAGCTTCAAATGCAGATACGATGTTGAGATCTTGTCCATTATAATGACCCGGCGCAATAGTTCCGCCATATACCATGATGGATGGACGATTTAATCGACCCATTGCAATCAATGATCCCGGCATATTTTTATCACATCCGGGCAAAGCGATTAATGCATCATAATACTGTGCCCCACAAACAGCTTCAATTGAATCTGCAATCACATCACGACTCACCAAAGAGTAACGCATGCCATCTGTTCCATTACTCATACCATCACTCACACCGATGGTGTTGAAAATGAGACCTACCAGATCATTATCCCATACACCTTGCTTTACCAATTTCGCCAAATCATTCAGGTGCATGTTACAGGTATTCCCATCATAACCCATACTGGCAATACCTACCTGTGCCTTTGCTAAATCATCTTCTGTTAAACCAATACCATAAAACATAGCCTGTGCCGCAGGTTGCGTAACATCTTGTGTAATGGTTTTAGAATATTTATTCAGTTCGCTCATATTCGTTATTTGTAAACAGATACTACTTAAGCTTCTGTCATTTCTCTTGTGTATTCTTTTTGTAACACTTTTGCTTTATAAGCTTGTTGGAGAACAATACCTAATGACTCTTCCCATCTTTTTTGAAAAGGGATATTATCCAGCGACTCTAATGCCACTACTTCCGCAGCTGTACCACAGTAAAAAGCGCTATCTGCTCCACGTATTTCTTCAGGTTTGATCTTTTTTTCTACTACGGTAATATTCAATTCATCACATAGTTCCAATAAAGTAGCTCTCGTGATTCCAGGTAAGATATTGCCTACCGAAGGGGTATAGAGAATACCTTCTTTCTCAAAAAAAACATTTGCTCCGGGACCTTCTGCTACATAGCCATCCATATCCAGCAGTAAAGCTTCATCAAAGCCTTGATCTTTTGCTTCTTGACAAGCTAATATTGAGTTTACATAATGACCCGATACTTTTGCATTGATCTTAAATCCACTTGGATTGGGTCTTCGGTAAGAAGATGTCATCACGCGCATTTGATTGCTCAAATAACCATTGGTCCATTCCCATGCAGTAATAGCCAGATAACTTTCTTTTCCTTTTGATAAAGACATATTCGGAGAACAAAGAATCACAGGTCTTATATAAGCATCAGTAAATTCATTTTTTTGAAGCAGCTCATAAGTGATGTCAATCAATTCTTCAACGCTTACTGAGAAGGGAATACCCATAACCTGTGCTGAATAGCAGAGCCTTTCGTAATGTTCTTTTGCCTTGAATATAACCGTTCCCTGATCCGTATGATAGGAGCGAATTCCTTCAAATACAGCATACCCATAGTGTAGTGATTGACTATATACATCAATGCTTGCCTCTGTCGCTTTTACAAAGTTGTCTTTGAAGTAAATAATGGTTGATGATCCGTAATACATATATCTGTTTTGTGTAAATAAAAAAGCCCCGCCTTTTGGAGGCGGGGCTGTATAATTCAGTTAATTGATATTATAGTAAAACTCCTCCTCCGTTTGGTACAGGGATAATAATGACAACCACAATAATAATTGTGCTGATGATGTTGCCAATATTGGTACTGTTACTAAACATGAGGAGATTCTATTCAGCAAATATACTCCCGCCTCTGATAAAAACAAAGAACTCTTCTATTATTTTTTCATCTAACGAACAACTGTTTGTTATCTGATACCCGAATACAACAAGTGCGACACCTATTGTATCGCACTTAAATATTGACTTTACACATCCATATCTACTCATTACCTAAAGCCCGATCAGATAATGGTAGACTTATTTAAACTGGTATTAGCACTTACTACCAATTCATTGTTTCGCTCTATATGATCAGCTATCAAATCCCCGATAGCACTGGTGGAATAATTATTAACAGGATCAATATCTTTTGATACAAAGCCGTTCAATAAAGTCCATTCTACAGCTTTTCGAACAGCTAGTGCTTCTGCCGGTAAGCCAAAATGATCGAGCAGCATAGCTGCTGAAAGTATAGATCCTATTGGATTTGCGATATCTTTCCCCGCTGCTTGTGGATAGGACCCGTGAATAGGCTCAAACAATGCTGCTTTATTACCTACTGAAGCCGATGGCAATAAACCAAGAGATCCTGCTAATACACTGGCTTCATCACTAATGATATCACCAAACATATTCTCGGTTAGTACAACATCGAATTGTGCAGGATTCAAAATAACTTGCATGGCTGCATTGTCTACATACATATAATCTACTGCCACTGTTGGATAACTGGCAGCAAGTTCCTGAACAACACTTCTCCAGAGTCTGGATGTTTCTAATACATTGGCTTTATCAATAAGGGTCAGTTTATTTTTTCTTTTTTGCGCATATTGAAAAGCCAGATGTGTGATTCTTTCTATTTCATATTTTGAGTACGTACACTCATCCATAGCAGAATTACCATCAACCGACTTTTCTTTTTTTCCGAAATAAATTCCTCCTGTCAGCTCCCTGAATATTACAAAGTCTACATTTTCCAATAACCTCGCTTTTACCGGTGATAAATGATGTAAGGCTTTATAAGTATCAATCGGACGAATATTGGTGTATAACTCCAATACTTTTCGCAATTTCAATAAGCCTTGTTCCGGTCGTACGGTTGCTGAAGGATCGTTATCATATTTGGGATCGCCAATCGCACCAAACAATACAGCATCACTACTTAAACAAGTATCAATCGTTGTCTCAGGTAATGGATTGCCTGTTTGATCAATAGCAATCGCTCCTACAACTGCAAAATGATAATCAAATGAATGTCCGAATCTAGCTGCAATCGCATCCAACACTTTGATACTCTGATTGGTGACTTCAGGACCAATACCATCTCCCGGTAAAACTGCGATTCTTTTATTCATATATTTTTCTTTAGGCTATTTGTTGTTCAAATTGTTCAATTGATGTTCGCATATTGATGAGGTAATCAATATCATCATACCCTTTTAACAAACAAGTTTTTTTATAACTATTGATTTCAAAACTTTCTTTTTGACCAGATTTATCAATACAAACTGTTTGGGCTTCTAAGCTCACAGTTAGTGTATCTGCAGGTGATAACTGAAATAACTGCTGGAGAAACGCATCACTAACGGTGATGGGTAATAAACCATTATTCAATGCATTGTTCTTAAAAATATCAGCAAAAAAACTAGAGATCACTACTTTGAATCCATAATCTTTGATAGCCCAGGCCGCATGTTCTCTGGATGAACCACATCCAAAATTTTTACCCGCAACCAGTATCTCACCACTGTATATTTTATGATTCAATACGAAATCTACTTTGGGTTGTGACTCATCATCATTGCTATATCTCCAGTCTCTAAAAAGATTCTTTCCAAAACCATCGCGTGTAGTGGCTTTCAGGAAGCGAGCAGGAATGATCTGATCCGTGTCGATATTTTCGATGGGCATGGGAACAAATCTGCTTTGTATAGTGGTTATTTTATCCATTTTGATTTTAGTGGTGTTTGGCTGATGGCTTATGGTTCATGGCTTTTAGTATTACATTAATTCTCTTACGTCTGTTACAACACCTGTAATAGCGGCAGCAGCAGCTGTGAGTGGACTAGCCAATAATGTTCTTGCGCCTGCTCCTTGTCGGCCTTCGAAGTTTCTGTTACTGGTACTGATGCAATATTCACCGGCAGGAATTTTATCTTCATTCATTCCCAAACACGCGCTGCACCCCGCCTGTCTAATTTCAAATCCGGCTTCCTGAAAAATTTTATCCAACCCTTCTGCCTGTACTTGTTTTGATACCTGCTGTGATCCCGGAACGATCATCACCTGAACATGCTCATTCTTTTTTCTTCCTTTTACCAATAATGCCACTTGTCTGAGATCTTCAATGCGAGAATTCGTACAGCTGCCAATGAAAATATGTTGTACCGGTAATCCTAATAAAGACTTACCACTTTCTAGTCCCATGTACTTTAATGCTTTTTCAATGGTATGACGCTCGCCTTCATCGGGTATACTTTCGGCAACGGGAATGAAACCATTGATGGCAATACCTAATCCGGGATTCGTGCCATAAGTAATCATAGGTTGAATAGCAGTTGCATCAATATGAATTTCTTGATCAAAAACAGCATCTGCATCACTATACAATACAGACCATTCTTGCACTTTTTGATTCCAAGATTCACCGGATGGTGCAAACTGACGTCCTTTGATATATTGGAATGTGGTCTCATCAGGAGCAATCATGCCTCCTCTGGCACCCATTTCAATACTCATATTACAAATGGTCATCCTTGCTTCCATAGATAATGCACGAATAGCCGAACCTGCATACTCAACAAAATAACCTGTGGCTCCACTAGCAGATATCTGCGCAATAATGTATAAGATGATATCTTTTGCTACGACGCCCTTATTTAATTCACCTTCGATATTGATACGCATTAATTTGGGCTTGGTCTGCATCAAACATTGTGATGCAAATACCATTTCTACTTCACTCGTTCCAATTCCAAATGCTATGGCACCAAATGCTCCATGGGTAGAAGTATGACTATCGCCACAAACAATCGTCATACCCGGTTGCGTAATGCCCAATTCAGGACCAATCACATGAACAATGCCCTGAAAGGGATGTCCCAGTCCATATAACTCTATTTGATGCTTTTTACAATTCTCAATCAGCTGTTGTACTTGTATTCTCGATAATTCATCTTTGATCGGTAAATGCTGATTCAAAGTAGGTACGTTATGATCTGCTGTTGCTACTACTTGCTGGGGTCTGAACACCGACAAGCCTCTTTTCTCCAATCCTTTAAAAGCTTGTGGACTGGTAACTTCATGAATAAAATGTTTATCGATATACAGAATAGAAGGACCATCCTCGATCTGTTTAACAACATGTTTGTCCCAAATCTTTTCAAATAATGTTTTTGCCATTGTATCGTATTACTTTCCAATCATTTAAATAGTTGCTATCGCCAGACTTAAGCAGTAACAGGTTCTGATTGATACGCCTGTGCCAGTACTTGTAAATCCGATTCTTCTACTTCTTTTTTCTTATCTGCTATTTTGAGAAACTCCTGATAAAGAATATCGATATCATTTCGATTGTACTGATACCCTATCTTTTGAAAACGATAGGCCAGTGCACTTCTACCACTTCTGGCTGTTAAAACGATCTTACTGCCTTCTGCGCCTACTTCCTCCGGATTGATGATTTCATAGGTTTGAGCATCTTTTAAGAATCCATCCTGATGAATTCCGGATGAATGAGAAAAGGCATTGGATCCAACGATGGCTTTGTTTGGTTGTACCGGCATGCGCATCACTTCTGCCACTTCTCTACTGATCGGGTTCAATTGCTGCGTATGCACTTGTGTATAAAAACCAAGGTCTTTATGTTGTTGTAAGATCATGACCACTTCTTCCAATGAAGTATTGCCAGCTCTTTCTCCCAGCCCGTTGATGGTACATTCTATTTGTCTGGCCCCATTGATTACACCTGCGATGGCATTGGCAGTGGCTAACCCAAGATCATTGTGACAATGGCAGGAAATAATGGCTCGGTCAATATTAGATACATGATTCTTGAGGTAGGCGATCTTTTCACCATACTGATGGGGCAAACAATAACCGGTAGTATCCGGAATATTAACCACAGTAGCACCGGCTTTGATCACCGCTTCGATAACTGTAGCCAGATAAGCATTTTCTGTTCTGCCTGCATCTTCTGCATAAAACTCAACATCATCCGTAAAATTTCTTGCCCATTTTACAGCTTGCACAGCTCTTTGTAAAATTTCCTCTCGAGTAGCATTGAATTTGGAACGGATATGATAATCAGATGTCCCAATACCGGTATGTATTCTTGGTCTTTTCGCATACTTCAACGCCTGGGCAGCTGTTTCGATGTCTTTTTGAACGGCTCTACTCAATCCACATACCGTTGCATATGTAACGGCTTTTGAAATCTGTTCCACCGATTCAAAATCACCGGGTGATGAGATCGGAAAACCGGCTTCAATGATATCAACCCCTAGCGCTTCCAGCTGAAGTGCCAATTCCAGTTTTTCTTTAGTATTGAGTTTACAACCCGGAACCTGCTCTCCATCTCGCAAAGTGGTATCAAATATGTGGACCTGCTGAGCCATGAATGGTTTATTATTTTTTTATGTAGGATAAAAAAGCAAGCTGTTTATATTTGTTAACGATTGCCTGTATTAACAAATTCACAGCCTGCTTATCATCGAATATAGATACTCTAATCAGCGGCTTAAGATCAATTTTGGTCTTATTTTACGCCGTATGAAATGAGTTGTATTTGCTGAAACCCTTACCAGTAAAGGATCATAATTATTTTGAATTACCATGCCCAACCGTAGTACAGATACCCTTTTTCAACTGATTCAGTCGCTCACAGCCTCTGAAAAAAGGCATTTTAAACTGTATATGAAGTCGAGGTCGGGAGAATCAGGGGATTTGAAAGTGGTACAGCTCTTTGATGCCATCGATAAATTGAAGCAGTATGATGAAGAAGCATTGCTCAAAAAGAACAAAAGCATTCTCAAACAACAGCTTTCGAATCTCAAAGCACGTTTATACCATGAAGTACTCAGCAGCTTACGTTCGTTAAAGCAAGAGGAAAATATAGACCTCCAATTACATGAGCAACTCGACTTTGCTCGCTTACTCTACAATAAAGGGCTATATCTGCAGAGTTTGAAAGTATTGGATAAGATCAAGGAGCTTGCCAAAACGAATAACCAGGTTACTTATATTTTACAAGTTGTTTTTCTAGAGAAAAAAATAGAAGCCTTACATATTACCAGAAGTATGCAAGACCGTGCTGAAAAATTAAGTCTGGAATCTGTAGAAATCAATGAAAGGCTGAGATTGATCGGGGCTTTATCGGATTTATCACTTCGGCTGTATAGCTGGTATATTCAGCATGGACATGCCAGAAACAATCATGATCGAGAGCAACTAGATGCTTTGATGAGCCAACCTATGATGGAAGCAGCTTCTAAAGGTGATGGCTTTTATGAGAAGCTATACCGTTATCAGTGCTTTTGTTGGTATGGATTTATTATTCAAGATTTTCTACTGTATTATCGTTATTGTCAGAAATGGGTTGATCTTTTTCAAAAAGAACCCAAAATGATAGAAGTAGAAACCATGCACTATATCAAGGGTATGCATAATTTATTGGGTGCTCATTTCGATCTGCGCAATTATCAAAAGTTTGATGAAACACTCAAACAGTTTGAAGCATTCTCAGAAAATCCGGGTATACAGCAAAATCAAAATAACCTGATTCAGATTTTTATCTATCTCTATACTGCAAAGCTGAATAAACACTTTATGGAGGGAACTTTTACCAAAGGTTTGGCATTGGTTCCGGAGATTGAAGAGAAACTAAAAAGTTTTGAGATCTATCTGGATCGTCATCGTATCCTTGTTTTTTATTACAAATTCGCCTCTCTTTATTTTGGATCGGGCGACCATGAAAAAAGTATTGATTATTTAAATAAGATCATTAACTGGAAAGTAGATCTTAGAACCGACCTGCAATGTTATGCGCGGCTTTTGCATTTGATTGCACATTATGAGTTGGGCAATTTTGACTTATTAGAGTATTTATTGAAATCTGTGTATCGATTCATGTCGAAAATGAATAACCTGAGTATTGTAGAATTAGAAATATTCGCTTTCCTAAAGCAGTCGTTCCGATTAACTCCACGACAAGTAAAACCTCATTTTGAAAAATTATTGTCCAAGCTTCGTAAGTTATCTAAGAATAAAATGGAAAGCAGGGCATTTATGTATTTAGATGTGCTCTCTTGGTTAGAGAGTAAAGTAGAGGGTAAAGACGTACAAAAAGTGATTAGGGAAAAATATTTGCAGAATAGGTAATAGCTGATAATTATCACTATTCCACGTCAGTTTTATTAACCGATTTCCACATACAGCTTCAGTTTTCTTTCTTACATTCATTGTACAATTATGCTGTATGAAAAAGTTGTTACTCATTCTCAGTTTTCACCTTTCCTTTTTCACTTCCTTCGCCCAAATTTCCAAAGCGCCAGAAGTAAAAGAAGGTGATGGACCTTATACACAATTGATCATTCGTGGCGTAACACTGATCAATGGTACGGGCGCACCGCCGGCAGGACCCGTAGATATTGTGATTGAGAATAACCGAATTGTTCAGATCCAGACTGTAGGGAGTCCGGGTTTACCTATTCATCAAAGTAGAAGACCTGCTTTAAAAGAAGGTGGAAAAGAACTGAACTGTGAAGGCATGTTTGCCATGCCCGGATTTATTGACATGCATGGACATATCGGTGGTACTGCACAAGGTACACCTGCAGAATATGTATTCAAGTTATGGATGGCACATGGTATCACCACCATCCGCGATCCATCGGCGGGCAATGGATTGGATTGGGTATTGGAACACAAAAGAAAAAGTGCGGCTAACACGATTACTGCTCCGAGGATTTTTGCATATACCGCATTCGGACAGGGTCATCGTGGCCCGATCAGCAATGCAGAGCAGGCCAAAAACTGGGTGCGTGAAAATGCCAAGAAGGGCGCGGACGGAATTAAATTTTTTGGTGCATCACCTGAAGTAATGGATGCTGCTGTTCGTGAGAACAAAGCACTTGGATTGCGTTCAACCGCACACCATGCGCAAACAGATGTTGCCCGATGGAATGTATTGAATTCTGCTCGTGCAGGTATGACCAGTATGGAACATTGGTATGGTTTACCGGAAGCATTATTCACCAATAAAACGATTCAGGATTATCCTGCTGATTATAATTACAATAATGAACAACATCGCTTTGAAGAAGCAGGGAAGTTATGGAAACAAGCGGCTACTCCTTATTCAGATCATTGGAATAAAGTGATGAATGAACTGATTGCATTAGACTTCACAATAGATCCTACATTCAATATTTATGAAGCCAACCGTGATTTACACCGTGCAAGAAGGGCAGAGTGGCATGAAGATTATACATTGCCTTCTTTATGGAAATTCTATGAGCCCAGCTACCAAAGCCATGGTTCATACTGGCATCACTGGGGAACAGAACAAGAAGTAGAATGGAAGAATAATTATCGTTTATGGATGACTTTTATCAATGAATATAAAAACCGTGGTGGAAGGGTAACAGCAGGTTCTGATAATGGATTCATTTATCAAACCTATGGTTTCGGCTATATCCGTGAGCTAGAGTTATTACGTGAAGCCGGCTTTCATCCATTAGAAGTAATACGTTCGGCTACCTTATATGGCGCACAAGCTTTGGGGATGGAAAAAGAATTAGGCAGCGTTGAAGTAGGTAAACTTGCTGATTTGGTAATCGTCAATGCAAACCCATTGAAAAATCTACAAGTTTTATACGGCACAGGTGCTATTGAGTTGACAAAAGACAATGAAATTATAAGAGCCGGTGGTGTACAGTTTACCATTAAAGATGGCATTGTATATGACGCTAAAAAACTATTAGCCGATGTGAAGAAAATAGTAGATGCACAAAAAGCAAAAACCGGTTGGAAATTAAAACAGCCGGGGATAGAGTAGTTGACAGATGACAGTTGATAGGTTATTCAGCAATATACAACTGTCAACTATCAACTGTCATCTGTCAACTAATATCATTGCTGGTTCACCAAAATATCACTCGTAATCGGGAACTCAATTCTCAGTTGACATCCTTTTCCGGGTTCGGAATAGATATTGATTTGTCCACCATAAAGTCCAACCCTTGTTTGAATATTATGTATACCAATACCCTTTCTTTTCTTTTTAGTATCAAATCCAACACCATTGTCATTCACAGATAACCTTATGACTTCATCACGATACAATTCAATGACAACTTCTTTGGCTTTTGCATGCTTTAAAATATTATTTGTTTGTTCTTGCACTATCCGATAAATACTCAACTTGAACTCATAATGAATATCTTCTTCATAAAAATTCTCGCAAAAGAGATCAAAATGTATACTATTATTTGCAAGTTGAATATCTTCTAATAAACCCTCAATGGCTTTGCAAAGTCCGAAATCTTTGATGAGTGGTGTTACGAGTGCTTTTGAGAGTTTACGAATTTCTTCGATGGCATTGTATATAAAACCAGAAGATTGTTTCAGCAGAGCTTCCGCATTGTTTACACCCTTCTCAGCAGTAGCTATGTACATCATGGCAACTGTTAATTGCTGATTCACATTATCGTGTAATTCTCTACTTATTTCGTATCGCTCTTTTTCTTGAACCCTGATAACTGCTTCGGTGATTTCCTTTTGTTTGGCTTCACGCTCTTCTGCCAGTTTACTTTCAAGCCTTATCTTTTCATCAATATTATTTGCCAGTGCTAATACAGCATTTTTTTCCTTAAAAAATATTTTCTGTGAATAGATTTCCATTGTAATCTCTTCTCCGTCTTTTCTCAGATGCTTCCAAACACCTTGCATGACCATATCCTGTCCGGTCTTCTTTAACTCCTCTACGAATAGGAGAAATTTTTCAATATTCTCTTTTCTTCGGAGATCTTTCATGCTCTTAGAAAGAAACTCGTCTCGCGAGTATCCATATTCTTTCTGTGCAGTATCATTTACTTCTAGAACTTCTAAAGTATCAATATCCCATATATAGATGGACATGGGATTATTAAAAAATAAGCTACGATATCTTGCCTCAGAAGCAAGGATGGCTTCTTCTGCTTGCTTTTTTTCTGTTACATCCCTCGTGTTTGACACGATACCTTGTACCGCAGGATCTGCAAGTAAATTGGTGAGTTTTGTTTCCAACCAACGCCACTCTCCTTTTTGATTTTTAAAACGGAAATAAGGAATCTCATGATAGTCCGTTTTTTTGATGATTTCAAATCGATGACGAATATCCTGTAAATCATCCGGATGAATAAAATCAAATGTGCTTTGTCCTACGATTTCATCTTGGCAATACCCTAATACTTTCTCAACACTTGGACTGGAAAAAGTAAACACCCCTTTTTTATCGAGTATCTTGATCATGTCAGAACCATTCTGCACCAATGATCTAAATCTCTTCTCACTATCCAGCAATTTCAATTCTGCCAGTTTTCTTTCTGTAATATCCTGCATAGAGCCAATCATCCGTATCGACTTTCCATTTACATACAGGAGATAACCTTGGTCAAGAACATATGCGTAATCTCCATTCGATCGTTTGAAACGGTATTCATCTTCCCATTGATTGCTACTATTGTCATCACACACCTCTAATAATCTTTTAACGACCCGGTCATGATCATCCGGATGAATTTTATCTGACCAAAAATCAAAATCGCTTTCACCATTTTCAATATCATATCCAAATACACGTCGCATATTCTCCTCAGCCCAAAGAATTTTTTTGGTAGACAAGTTCATATCCCATACCACATCATTCGTTACACGTGTTACAAATTTGTACCGATCAATACTTTCTCTTAGACTTTCCTGACTTTTCTTACGTTCGATACTATACTGTATGGATTTTTCTAGTAGCTTTTCATCAAATTCACCCTTAATTAGATAATCCTGCGCACCACTTGCCATCGTTTCAAGGGCTATTTCCATATCTATTAAACCTGTTAATACCACAATAGGTATTGAGCCTGCATATTCATCTACCATTTCATAAGACTGAAGACCATTGCTATCAGGGAGACTTAGATCTAATAAGACAAGATTTATTTCTTCTTTTTGTAAAGCCTTACATGCGTCACCGGCACTGGTGACTTTAATCAGCTGTTTTATGGGAAGTGTTGACCCCCTCAATAACTCTTCCAGTAGGAATAGATCACCGGGATTATCTTCAACAATCAGTATGCTTAAGGGTAATCGGTTATCAGACATAACCTATGGTTTTAGGGAAATGATTGACACAGTTTTCATAATAAGCTATACAAGATACTAAAATAAGGGGGTTATATATATATCAATATATTCATCTTTTACTGAGTGTGAAAAAGAAAGAACTACCCTTTCCGAGAGCTGATTTTAACCATATTTTTCCATTATGACGCTCAACGATCTTTTTACAGATCGCCAACCCAATTCCTGTACCCGTATATTCAGATCGACTATGAAGTCGATGAAAAATCACAAATATTTTTTCATGAAAGGCAGGATCGATGCCGATTCCATTATCCTTGATTTCAAACAGATGGTCTTCCTCCTGTTCTGTGTAATGAATCTCAATGCGGGGAACTCCTTCTTTATGGTATTTAATGGCATTGCTGATTAAGTTCTGAAAAAGCTGTAACAATTGTGTGCGATTGCCTTTCACGATCGGTAAATGATCAATTGTAATATTGGCTTTTACTTCATCAATAGATTTACTAAGTAGGTTTTTGATCTCATCGATCAATAAATGCAGGTCTACATTTTCATTTGGTTCAGTATTAGAGCCTACTCTGGAATAATCCAATAAATCCATGATAAGTGTTTTCATTCTTTCAGCACCATCCACTGCAAAAGCAATGTATTGATCCGCAGTTTCATCCAGCTTTTCTTCATATCGTTTCTTTAGTAATTGTAAGAAACTTGTCACCATACGAAGAGGTTCTTGTAAATCATGGGAAGCAACATATGCAAACCTTTCAAGTTCTACATTTGAGTTGGCCAGTTCTTCCGCGCGTTGTTTAAGTCTATTATTGAGTTCTACTAATAATGCTTCTGTTTCTTTTTGCTGCGATACATCCTGAGTAGCCCCAATCATACGAATGGGGGCACCATTTGCATCACGAATTATATATCCCTTATCGAATACATGCGCATAAGTATCATCTGATTTTCGAAATCTATACTCGTCTTCCCAGTATAGCTCTTGACTTCTGTAAAGAACCATTTCTCGCTTTGAAATCATAGCATCTATATCATCCGGATGCACTCTTTTGATCCAAAATTGATCATCAATACCTGCTAGGTCTTTATCATATCCAAATATATTTTTCAACCCATCCCCTACTCGAAATACTTTATCGTTTTGAATATCCCAATCCCATATAGCATCATTGGTTGCTTTGGCTGCATAATAGAATCGTTCATTTGTTCTTACCAATTCTTCTTCCTTGGATTGCGCTTCGGTGATATCCCGAATATTAATAATGGCCCCTACTATCACCCCATCTTCATAAATAGGACTATATCGAATATCAACTACAACTTTTGGATTATTATGAATAGGTGGAATTACTACTTTATTTCTTCTAACAGCCCCATTCAATACATCAGCATACAATTGTTTCAATATCGGAATTCTCTCTGGCTGTGCACTATCCAGAATAGACCTGCCCCTTTCAAATGGCACCCCCAATAATTGTTTTGATTTCCGTTCTGTAGCTTTATTAAAGTTGATAACCCTTAGATTTCTATCAATGATAATAAACAATTCATCCGTATTATCAAGGATCATTCTCATGTTCGCCTCTGAAGTGCGCAGTTCCTCTTCTTTTCTTTTACGCTCAGTAATATCTTGAATGATGGTAAAAGTTTTTTCTTCTTTTCCTTCCTCTTTAAAAATGACAGAAGATACCCAGATAGGAAATTTCTCACCATTTTTTTTAACTCCTATCAACTCACATATAATCTTCCCTTTTTCCTTTCTTTCTGCCAGCAACTCAGCTAAGCCGGGTGACTCAGGATCGATAATACCTTGTCGCCCCGCAATTTTAAACTCATCCAAAGAATAACCAAACATGGAACAGGCTGCAGCATTGGCATCTAGGATAGTACCATCTGGTTTGGTCAAAAAGAAAGCATCCAGTGCATTTTCAATCATGACACGATAGATGCTTTGATCAGACATATTTCCGATAATAAGAGGTTATAGAATAGTAAAAGCAGGAATGATTTTCTTGCTTTTTATCAAGCATAAATTCTCTCGATCGCCGATTTAAATTTCTCCATCACCACTTTTCGCTTTAAACTCATTTTTGGTGTCATTTCTCCTGTATCAATTGTCCATTCTTGGGGCAGTAATTCAAATTTTTTGATTTGCTCTACATGATTAAAGAAAGTATTATAGCTCTCTACCAGTTCTCTGTATAACTCCAGCACCCGCGGATGATGGATGGCATCTTCATTGGTGGTATAAGTAATCCCCTTTTCTTTCATCCATTCTTTTAATGTTAAAAAGGAAGGCACGATTAAAGCGCCAACAAATTTTCTTTCAGAACCCACTACCATGATCTGTTCAATGAATGGACTCTCTTTTAATTTGTTTTCAATAGGCTGCGGAGCTACATATTTACCACCACTGGTTTTAAATAATTCTTTTTTTCGATCCGTGATCTTCAGAAATTTTCCATCTTCCAGAATTCCTATATCACCGGTATGCAACCAGCCATCAATCACTGCTTCGGCAGTAAGATCGGGTCTTTTGTAATAGCCTTCCATAACACTAGGACCCGCAACACATATCTCACCATCTTCTTCCAATTTGAGTTGTACCCCATTGATCACCGGACCTACGGTTCCGAACTTAGTGAGTCCTTTTGCTTGTCTATTGACACTGATCACCGGACTGTTTTCAGTTGGACCGTAGCCTTCAAATACCGGTATTTTAGCAGCATTGAAAATGCGAAGTAGTTTTACCTGGCATGCAGCACCACCGGTAACAATGAAAGAAACATTTCCGCCAAGCGCTTCTCTCCATTTACTAAAAATAAGTTTATTGGCTATCGCTAATTGAATATTGTACCAGAGACCTCCGCTTTTCAGGTTATCGTATTTTTCGGCGAGATCCACAGCCCAGAAAAATAATTTTCTTTTGAGCCCCGTTAACTCATTCCCTTTAGACATGATTCTTTCGAATACTTTTTCCAGCAAACGTGGAACGGTTGTAAATCCATCAGGCTTGATCTCACGAAGATTATCACCAATCGTCTCTAAACTTTCTGCATAGTAAATACTAATACCGCTGTAGAGATAGATATAAGTAACCGTTTTCTCAAAAATATGGTTGAGAGGCAGAAAGCTCAATACTTTTGAATCGGGCGCATCATTAAAAGGAAAACTTTCTTTGGAGAACTGAACATTGGAGTAAATATTTCTATGACTCAACATCACCCCCTTAGGGGTTCCGGTAGTACCGGATGTATAAATGATGGTAGCCAGATGTGAAACAGGTATGGTTGCTTTTACCTCATTTACTTTTTGCAATAAGGCATCATTGGCTAATGCAGTTACTTCAGACCAATGCTTTGCACCTTCTATTTTATCAAATGTATAAATCGCTTTGATAGAAGGCACTTTTGCAGCAACTGCTTTTGCTTTCTCTAATAACTCTGCATTACTTACAAAAAGATATTGCACTGCAGCATCATTAAGAATAAACTCTAACTCTAAGGGACTGGTAGTGGGGTATACCGGTACCAATATCGCACCAATTTGTTGTGCTGCAAGATCTGTAAAGATCCACTCAGGTCTATTGTTACTGATAATAGCGATCTTATCACTAGACTCAGGTGTTATATCGCGAGCACTTACTCCAAGTTCAATCAAACCGGCACTGAATTTATTTACAATGTCTACTACTCGTTCAGTACTGTAGATTGTCCACTGACCATGTTCTTTGGCAGCGAGCATATCGCTTTTAGGAAAACGATTCAACTGATGTTCAAGGCAATCAAATAATCTCTTTATCGTCATAGTGCAAGCATTCTAAAGTGTTCAAAAGTAAACGATAACAAATAAGAAAGACGATTTGTTATTGTTGTCTTTTTAATTTCTCATACTCTTCTTCCGCTAAGTCTCTGCCACTGCCATTGTACGCATTAAAATACTGAAAGCCAAGTGCGATACCCCATCCCAACATCACCCATATTGGCCAAGGAGTGCCATGAAAGCCATGATATCGGCCTGTATTCATCCACCAAATCACCCATAGAAAAGCTATTATAATGATATAACTGTAAAGGCTTCTCTTAAATGAAGCACGTCTTTTGGCGATACGCCAGAGTTTGTCGTCTTTGGTAGGTTCCATGATAAGCAGTTTTAGGTTAGTCAATTTAAGCAAAAGAATACAAACAAAAAAGCCCGCAATAAGCTTGCGGGCTGCTATTCGCTTTTATCCTTTATTTGGAAAAATGATATTGTCCGGCAGGCAGCTTAAATAATCTTGTTTTTTGATATTCGCTAAACGCTTCTGCCTCTTTGGGATGAGTGTCTTTCCATACCTTATAAGCATTCTCATTGACTGATTCGCCGAAAATCCACTGATTATAAGCTTCAAATAGGCCTTCTCTGATAAAATACTGCTGTTGTTCAAACAAACGGAAAGGAAAAGCAGTTGCACTGGTTTTAAACCATTCCAATACAAACTGTGAGCGTAATGAAGTGCTATTATCTGCTTGAAATCCTGCTTTCGCCGTAGTGATTTGTTTCTCTAGAATTTGCAATACTGCTTTTTCAAATGAAGATACCCCGGCTTTTAACTGTTGACTGATTACCGTAGGCAAAAACATTTTTTGCCAAGCATTCAGCACCGCTTTTTTAACTTCTGTTGTTCTTTCTGTAAAACTTTCCAGATTTATAAAAATTTCACCATACAATGCCATTCTGATCCAGTTACCGGTTTTGGTATAATAGATGCAGGCATTATAATAGTTTCCACTGAAATTGGGATCAACCTGAATACCCTTCTCCCATTGCTCAATAGCTTCTGCAGGTGAATTGTCCATTGCCAGTAACTCACCATACTCATTGTAAATAATGGTGCTGTTGGGAAATTTTTTCAAAGCGGCTTTGTAGAGTTTGATCCCGTCTTTATAAGCAGCGATTGCTTTATAAGAGAGTCCGAGTATTTGAAAAACTTGCTCATCTGCATCCTGTCTTTCAGATAAGGGTCTTCCTACCTGAATTGCTTTTGCAAAGTCTCGCTTCAAATAACATGCATAGGAAAGGTCTTTTAATATACTTAAATCTCCCGGCGCCTGTTTTGCAGCAGACTCTAAAATGGCGATTGCATTCTCGAAGTCGCCTTGCATCAACATTGTTTTCGCTGTTTCTTGAAGTTTCTTACCAGGTTCTTGCGCCTGAACAGAAAAGCTAACCAAGGAAAAGAAAATCAAGAATAATAGGATACGCATTCGCATTTTTTTATTGATCAATAAGAGCTATTTATTCTCCGATTAAGTGTGTCAATAGTCCATCTCTAAGTTTGGGTTCAAACCATGTACTCTTAGGAGGCATTACATTGCCACTATCTGAAATATCGAATAGTTGATCGATCGTTACAGGATATAAACTAAAAGCCGCAGCAAAATCGCCACTGTTGACTTTCTTTTCCAATTCGCCCAAACCTCTGATACCACCAACAAATTCAACGCGTATATCTGTGCGCGGATCTTTAATGCTTAGTATATTATCCAGTATACGATTCTGTAGTATGGTAACATCTAAAACACCAATAGGATCATTGGTATAAGTGCCGGGCTTTGCGATCAACTGATACCAATTACCTTCAATAAACAAGCCAAAATGATGCAATTCGGATGGTTTAAACGCCTTTTCTCCTACTAACTTCACTGTAAAATCTTTTTCCAATGCAACAAGAAAAGATGCCGGTGTTAATCCATTCAGGTCTTTCACGATCCTGTTATAGTCTAAAATTGCCAGTTGATTGGAAGGAAATAATGTCGTTAGGAAATAATCTGCTGCAGGTCCCGATTGTTCTCCCAAAGCTTGACGTACTTTGGCTGCTGATGCCGCGCGATGATGTCCATCAGCAATATAAGTACAAGGAATTTCATTCGTGAACAAAGCCGTGATCTGATCACAAACATCAGAATCATTTACAATCCAGATGGTATGCTGTATTTCGTCATCTGCTATAAAATCATATACAGGCGATTTGCTTTCTTTCCACTTTTCAATCAGCTCATCCACTTTTGTATTATTACGATAGGCAAGAAATACATTACCGGTTTGTGCGCCCGAAGTTTTAATATGATTGATGCGGTCTAATTCTTTTTCCGGACGAGTAAACTCATGTTTTTTAATGATATCATGCTCATAATCATCAATGCTACTTACACAAACCAAGCCTGTTTGCTTTCTACCATGCATGATTAGTTGATAGATATAATAACATTCCTTTGACTCTTGAAACAATACCTCTCTTTTGATAAAAGCATCCAGATTTGATTTCGCCTGCTCATATACTTCTTGCGCATGAATATCTATTCCATCCGGCAGATCGATCTCGCTCTTGGTAATATGAAGAAATGAACTTGGATTGCCTTGTGCTTCAATTTTAGCTTCTGCACTATTCAATACATCGTAGGGTCTACTGGCCACTTGCTTAGCCAGCTGTGGTTGTGGGCGCAAAGCCCTGAAGGGTTTTATACTTGCCATTGCGCAAATATCAGTAATTAATTATAAAAGAAACGTTATGAAAGCGTAGTTAACTAGGCTATCTTACGAGCATAGGCATCAATCCACTTTGAAATAGTCTTTTGTTGGGATAGTTTAGAGAAAATAACAATTCCGATCGCTGCGCATGTTATTCCTGCCAATACATCCAATACATAATGATGGCTTGTATACACAGCAGAAAACCAAATACCCAACATAATGGTTGCAAAGAACAGATTGATCCATGTAAAGCGAAATCGCCATCCAAAATACAAAACAATCAAAGGATAAGCCGAATGCAAAGAAGGCATGGCTGCAAATACATTGGAGCTCTTTTCATAGAGCGATTTAAAAACAGAGACGCCAAAATAGGCATCAAAACGATGTAAACCGGCTGTATTACCCGGTGTTCCGGCTATAAAATCAAAACCATATTGTTGTACATACCAAGGCGGCGCTGCAGGGTAAACGTAATAAATGATAAAACCTAGGATATTAACAAACAAAAATGTGAGTGAAAATTCCAGAAACCATTTCCTGTTTTTAAAAAATAGAAAGGCTGCAAATCCAAGTGGAACAGGCACCCAGCTGAGATAAAAAAATCCGGTGAGTACATCTAAAAAACGATTCGAGTGAATAGCCCAGTATTCGTTGGGAGTAATTATTTTTCCTGCTTCTTGTATACCCAACCATTGCTTCTCGGTTTCATACAGGCTTTGAATATTCACTTCCTGATAGTTATAATTAGGAAATGCTTTCATAAAATCAAAAATGATCCAGAAAATGATGAATATGGAAAACCCCAGAATAAATTTTCGAGTAATGAAAGAAAGATAGTAGCAAACATTAAATAATAATACCAAGCTCAGCTGATCTTGTTGATATCCGATCAACCAATAACTTAATAATAAATACGCCAATGAAATAAGCGAAGTAATCAATAGATCTTTCGCTGTAAAAAGTTTATTTGTTTGCGTGAAACGACCTGTCATATCAGGGTTTGAAACGTTGCATGAGTTCTTTTCCGGTATATTCATCTACCCCTTTCATTTCCATATATACCACATTGGGCGACCAAAAAGTTCCTCCATCTACTTTAATAAATATCCTGCTCAATACTGCCTGTTGGTTATTGATGGTAGCATACACTTTGTATTGGTTGTCTCTTTGCGAGCGCATCAAGTAGAGAGGCTTCTTTTTATACGAAACAAAATGAAGTTTATAGGAATCTTTCTCCAGCATCTGAGATTTGATACCATAAGCAAATACTCGTTGTATATAAGATAACTCTTTTTTTACCCCACCTTCTGTATAACGTATCCAATAAACATGGACCGGGTCTGATACATTCAACAATCCATTTTTATCATAATTCAGCTCACATACAATGGTATTGGTATTCGCCGTTCTTTGCAGATAAAACAGTTGTTTACTATTGGTTTTAGGAACCGGGAATGTATCCTGAGGTTCAATTGTTGATTTTGCTATTTGCAGGGCACTTAATTCTTTCTGTGCCATTGCCGGTACTGCTGTCAAACTGATCAGTAATCCGATGAAAACTGATGGTAAAATTCCTGATTTCGATTGTTTCATTTGTTCATCTTTCAAATCCAAGGCCTTTTTTGATCCTCTTAAGCGATTGATCGCCGTTACATTGGTTAATACTGCCATTAAAGTAAGCGGTAAAGTAAAAATGGACATGGTCTCTAATACATGAAAACGGATTCCACTTACATACCATTTCCAATCACCACCAATAGATTCTCCCACGATACCACAAGCAATAGCAGATACGCCAATGGTAACTACTCTTTCCGGTCTTTGCATAAGTCCATCTTTACACTCTATGCCCAAACCTTCTGCTCTCGCCCTCGTGTAACTTACCATCATAGAGCCGATCATGGCAATGAACGCAAATAAAGAACTCAGAAAATAATGATGTGCAATAAGGTAATAACAAATACCCAAGAACATGATCAACTCGCTGTATCTATCCAATACCGAGTCAAATAAAGCACCAAATGAAGAACTCATATTCCCCAAGCGCGCCACCTGACCATCTAACATATCAAATAAGCCCGCAAATAAAATTAAAGCACCTGCCCATCCAACATAAGAGAGATCGCCACGATGACCTCTTTCACCTCCTTCTACAAAAATGATGGCGACTCCAATATTCAAAACAAACCCTATCATGGTAACCATATTAGGGGTTAGTCCGATCTTGATCAATCCTTTCACAAAAGGATCGATGACCACATAAATGGCTTTCTGTAATCTTATTCTCAAGGGTATTTTTTCCATGTACCGTTAACTGCTATACAAAATAATAGAATTAAAAATCAAATTTAAAACGCGCTCTTACGCCCCAAGTACTGATGTTTGGATTTTCTTTATAATTAAACCTTCTCACCAGATCCACTCTAAAAATTTTAAAGATATTTCCTACACCCACACTTCCTTCAATGTATGGTTTCCTATTCAAGGAAAAAGTAGTTGTCTGACCGTTCAATTCTGGGAACTTAATCAAATCAGGGTTTTTATCCGGATTGTTCTCATCTCTGATACCGCCATAAATTACTTTCATCGTCAACAACTCTCTCAACTTTAGTTTACGTAACAATGGAATACGGTTAAAGATGAGACCGTTGAAATGATGATCAATAGACAATGCAGCAAACTGATCGCTCACAAACTCCTGAAAATTCATTAGGTTATAAGAGTTCAACTGATAAGCATAGGTTTGGTTAGCACGATGAATAGTTAATAAAGGATAAGGCGCAGAGCCAAATGTATAACCACCCTCAAGTACCATATCACTATAGCCTAATTGCGACATGAATACACGTTTCTCTACACGCAGATTGATGTTTTGATAATTGTATTCGCTATTGAATAATCCTTTCACACCGGCAGTATAACGCAAAGTGAAAATGGGGTATTTATTGATGATAGGAATCCTATACACCTTGCCCTGATAAAACTGTTCTTTAGGAGCCCAACGAACTTGTGCAGATATCTCACTGGTATTGATCGAAGCAACATTTTGAAGAACACCATTATTGAACTTATTGTACACAATAGATCCTGCCGGAGTATGACGCCAGTTTCTGAAACCTAATGTATAAGACAATCTGTTTTGAAATTCATGTACATATTCCAGTTTGAAAATATCGTTATAGATCCATTTATCATTCAAGCCACGTTTAAATGACAGAAAAAAGTTGTCTTCCTGCACAAATTGTAATTCCTGACCCGGAATTTTTGTATCGTGCTGATAACTGGCTCTGATAAATTTCAATGGGAAAGTATAAATCGATTTATTATTCAAAGAATAGGTAGTGCTCAAGAAATACTTCCATCTTTCATCTTTGAATCCATATGCACCATAGGTTTCAAAGTAAATGCGTTTACTGAGTTTAGGTGTTGTTCTTCCCCCAAGTCTTAATTTAAAACCTTCTACCGGATTAAATCCATAAAATGCTGCTGCAGGACCCATTTCAAAAGGGCCAAAAGAAGTATATCCGGCCAATAAGAAAGTTGCGAATGCCAGTGTTCTTCTGAAAGAAGGCATTTTTTCCAAACTATCGATATTGGAATACACTTTTGATTCTGTTGCCGTAAGTGTATCATGTCTGTTTTGTTGCCAGAAAGTATCAGGGAGTTTATCAACTTTTTCCAGTTTTACAGTTGCAGGACCATCATAGACACTATCCGGCTTGGCTTCATTGATCTTATAATTTTTAAAAGAAACGGTTCGCTCACCAAAGAAACCTCCGCTGGATCCCTTGGTAACAGCGGCTTCCGCCATTACATTACTTTTACTTAAGTGGTAACGACCATCGGGATTTTTTTCAAAGTCGAGATCAACACGTAATTCACGTACAAAATTCAGGTTCACATTCCTACTCAGGAACATATCCAGTTTTTGCACCGCATAGTTTCCATCCAGTGTGATATACATATTACCACGGAATAACAGATCATTGGTATTCCTCGGAGTGAAATACATTTTGATCAGTTTATTACCTGTTTCATCCGTGATGGTATCACGGATATAGTACATGTAAAAAGTGGGAGCCAGATCTGCAATCGGACTTAAAAACTGATAAGTGAACAATGGAATATTATTATCATAAATATCAATATCCATGATCAATCGATTCAGATAAGAGCTAACACCATCATTATCGATATACTCACCATAGTTCACTCTTTTCTCTCCACGAACAATGGTCTTGGTCTTCTCCGGATTTTTACGATAATATTTTTGCGCTAGTTTTTCTTCAAGATAAACAGGCAATAATGTTTTTCCCTGAAGCTTAGTAGAGTCTACGTTCTCAAATAGAAACTGGTACTTACGTAGCATTCTATTATTGGCCAGTTTTTCCGGAACACTGCTTAATGATACTTCCAATTTTTCATACTGATCGTATTCCACATAATCATATTTCTCCGGACGATTGAGCGGCTTGTTGTCAATCACTCTTCTGATAAGATCTACGGCAGGATTATTTTTATTTCTGTACTTGGCTCTTTTATTGGTAGATACCGTTACATTGTACACTGCTTTTGGATCGGTCTCTAGTTCAAGGTCAATGGTTTGTTCTTTTCCCACAACAATTTCACGCTGAATGGTTTTATATCCTACATAAGAAACAAGGATCACTGAAATACTTCCTGATGAACGTAAAGTATACTGACCTAAGCTATCTGTAACAGTGCCACGTCCTCCCTTGAATACTACACTTACATATTGTAATGGGTCTTTGCTGAATGCGTCAACGATCTTGCCTTTCACTACCGTTTGTGCCATGCTTTGAACAAAGCCTGCCAGGATGAATAAAGCCAGAAGCCCCCATTTTACAACGCCACTTTTAATTTTCATTTTTGTTATTATTTGAACACGAATTTTTTTTGTAACATATAATTATAGGTGAACCCTACAATTAGTGATACCATGATTTTTGATGCGAGGGGAGTGATTCGTGCGTATTCTGTAACCACAAACACACCTCCTGATACCAATAATAGATTACCGATCCATACCAATACATATTTCAATGCTTGCCTCGGGATTTTGCCCTGCGTAGCATCAAATACCCATACACGACCCAGTAAAAAATTGGTAACGCCTCCTGAGATGGTTCCTGTAATACTGGCTGCCAGATACCAACAGTTCAACCATTCTGTCAATAGAATAAAGACAGAAAAATCAACTATGGTAGCCGCTAATGATGCAGCTTGTGCTTTTACAAAAGTAACCATCGGTCAAAAAACATTTAACCACATAATTGTGTGTAACAGTACGTTGGTATATAATCCGGCTATCATATCATCCATCATCACACCCCATCCACTAGGGAGTGATTCTGTTTTTCTGATCAGCAGAGGTTTGGTAATATCCAGTAATCGAAATAAAATAAAACCCGTTGCCACATAACTCAAGGTAACCGGTACAAACAGCAGTGAGATCATCATTCCTGCTGCTTCATCAATTACCACTCTGCTGCTATCTTTCCCCCAGTCTTTTTCAACACCTGTCGCAGCCCACACTCCCAATGCAGTAACGACAACAGTTACTACACATGCAATCGTTTGGAAAGAACCAACTGTCTGAGCGAAATACCACGGAATACAACAGAGTAAAGCAGCGATTGTTCCGCCTCCTTTGATATACCCGATACCCAGACAGCTGGCTATTGCTTTTTTAACTTTCATTACAATGCTTCCACCAGATCCTGATAATAATCCAGACCCAGGTGAGTGATCAAATCTTCACCCATCATATGACGCAGTGTATTCTGCAACTTGATGAGTTGTTTGAAAATATCATGCTCCGGTCTTAATCCGGGTGCAGTTTGTGGCGACTTAAAGTAAAAAGACAACCACTCCTGAATACCACTCATATTGGCACGCTTAGCCAAGTCCATAAAGATGGCCAGATCCAATACAATCGGTGCTGCTAAAATAGAGTCGCGACATAAGAAGTTGATCTTGATTTGCATAGAATAACCCAACCAACCAAAGATGTCGATATTATCCCAGCTCTCTTTATTATCACCGTGTGGCGGATAATAGTTGATACGAACTTTATGATACAGATCACCATATAATTTCGGATTGATGTCCGGCTGAAGAATATCTTCCAGTACACTCAGCTTAGAAACTTCTTTTGTTTTAAAGTTATCCGGATCATCCAAAACCAAACCATCTCTGTTACCCAAAATATTGGTAGAGAACCACCCACGAACACCCAATGCACGTGCGTGCAAACCAGGCGCCAGTATGGTTTTCATCAAAGTTTGTCCGGTCTTGAAATCCTTACCACCAATTGGTGTACCTGTTTCTTTGGATAATTCAATCAATGCAGGAATATCGCAAGTCAGATTCGGTGCACCATTTGCATAAGGAACGCCAATTTTGATTGCTGCATATGCATAGATCATACTTGGTGAGATAGCAGGATCATTGTTTTTTAATCCGGCTTCAAATGATTCAATCGTTTCATGAACTGCTGATTGCTCAATATATTTTTCAGTAGAACCACACCAAACAATCACCACGCGGTCGCAACCATTTGCTGTTTTAAAGTTTTCGATATCGTTGATCACTTCATTAGCAAGATCCCACTTGGTAGCTGCTTGTTTGATATGTGTGCCATCCAGATTCTTCACATAAGATTTATCAAAAACAGCCTTCATGGGTTTGATGGCTTCGAGTTCCGGTTTGATCGCATTGAGCAAGGAAGCTTCCAATACTTTTGCATTCATGGCTGCTTCGTATACATTATCACTGTAAACATCCCATCCACCGAATACCACATCCTGCAATGGTGCCAAAGGCACAAAATCTTTGATGAGAGGGTAACGATTTTCTGTTCTTTTTCCCAAACGGATATTGCCCATTTGCGTAAGTGCACCAATAGGTTCAGCAAGGCCTTTGTTCACAGCCACAACACCTGCAATAACAGTGGTAGCCACAGCTCCCAGTCCGGGAAGAAGGATACCCAGTTTGCCATTTGCAGGTTGGATTTGTTCTTTCATGTTTAGTAGATTTTCTCTGTTGTTGTAAATGATCGTTCCGCCTCAGGCGGGACGTATAAAACGCTTTTTTATTTTATTTTTTAATTCCTTTTACCATAATACTCACAATCGAATCGATTCTTGTTTCCAGTTTTGGGTATTTATTACCCGCAAACAAGTCAAATTCCAGTCCGCGCAAAGAACTCACCACTACAGACGGTAAAATATCCAAGTCCTTTTTGATCGCATTACTGAACTCTCCGGTTTTAATACCAAAACTTAGAATATTCTTTACCAACTTTATTTCCTGCTGGTCATACTCTCTATGTACGTGTTTCATGCATCGATTGTTTTCTTGCATTTCGCCGCGTACCACTCTATATAAATTGGATTTTTTCTGAAGGGCTTTGATCTTGGTAATGGTGAAGACCCTCAGCTTGTCTTCTGCAGACTGGGCTTTTTCTGCAGCATCTTTAGCCTCATTAAAGACCTCCGTCATTTCTTTACTGATGACGGCATCGAATATCTCTTCCTTACTGCAATAATAATAATATAAGGTGCTTTTACCTTTGCCCATGGATCGGGCAATGTCTTCCATGGTGGTTTTCTTCAGACCAAATTGTTGGAATAACTTTTGCGCCTCTTTCAGGATGTCGTCTTTAACGATCTCTTCTTTCTGCGTAACTATCATTTTCGACCAAAATCGTTTTTCGGTCCAAAAGTAGGTAAAATTTATTTCCGGTCACAACCGTTTATAAAAATCATCCATGTTTAGATGCGAAGTCTTTCATGAGTTCACAAATGACTTCTACACTCGATAATGGTAATGCATTGTACATGCTCACACGTATTCCTCCAACAGTTCTGTAGCCTTTTACGCCAATCATATTTACCTGCTTACAGGCTTCTAAAAAAGCTGTTTCTAATGATGGGTCATTGAGGAAAAACACAGCATTCATAAGGCTTCTATCCTCTTTCGCTACATCTGCACGAAACAAAGGAATACTATCAATGGTTTGATATAAAAGTGCTGATTTTGCTTTATTTCTTCTCTCCATCTCCTCTAACCCACCTTCCTGAAGAATCCAGCGTAAAGTGAGCATACTCACATACACAGCAAATACCGGTGGTGTATTCATCAATGAACCGGCAGCGATATGTTTTTGGTAATCCATGATGGTAGGAATTTTTCTGTTTACTTTTCCTAACAGATCTTTTCTCACTACTACCATATTAACACCCGCTGCACCCATATTTTTTTGTGCACCGGCATAGATCAATCCAAATCGTTTGTAATCAGCGGGTCTGCAAAAGATATCACTGCTCATATCAGCAACCAACGGCACTTGTGTTTCCGGGAATTCATGCCACTGTGTTCCTTCTACTGTATTATTAGAGGTAATATGCAGGTAAGCCGCTGATCTAGGTACGGCAAAGTCTTTACTGATATAGGTATTTTGTTTGTCGGCGCTGTCTGCTACCACTTCTACTTTACCAAACAAAGCCGCTTCCGTAGCTGCTTTTTTACCCCAGATACCATTCACATGATAAGCAGCTGTTGCATTTTCATCCAGCAAATTCATGGGTACTTGCATGAATTGCGTAGTAGCGCCTCCATGTAAGAACAACACTTCATGATCATCACCCAGATTCATCAATTGTTTTACACTGTTGATGGCTTCTTGTAATACCTCTTGAAAATGAGTAGTTCGATGTCCGATCTCAAGAATAGATAAACCCGTTCCATTAAAATCATGGATCGCCTGTGCGGCTTGCTCCATCACGCTTTGGGGCAAAATAGATGGCCCCGAATTAAAATTATGAACCTTCATGTCGATTGCTTGAATGCGCAAGGTAGGGATTAGTCGATAGTGAATAGTCCATGGTCCATAGTCCATGGTAAAAAAAATTAACCTCCTAGTATTACATAAAGAAAACCGTGAAGCACCGTCCATGGACCATGGACTATCAACTATGGACCAAAACCTACTCCACCTCCGTAACCCCACCCGACACCGTATACTTCATGGCATCGGCGGCGCTAATAGATGGTAGGGGTTTGATTTTTTCTTTGGGCACAAAATAGGTGATGCCGGAAATGGCATAAGAGTGTGGTACATAAACAGTTACATGCTCTTTCAAGCCAAATTCTTCTGAGGATTGTTGTGTGATAAATCCAATACGCCATATATCTGCTCCATCTACATTCACCAGTACGGGTTTATCAAATTTCTTTTTATTACCGGCAAAAGCTTCCAGAAAATCTTTTACGGATGAATAAATGAATTTGATACCGGGTGTTTTTTCAAGAACAGTGTCTAAAAGTGTTACCAATCTTCCTACCACAAAAAGAGAAGAGATCCATCCTACCAATAAAACCAATGCAACCACTACAATAAAACCCAAGCCGGGTAAGCTTCTCAGATTACCGGCCGCATCTTTTTCCAACAGATCAGGAAAGAGGGAATTGATGAGATTGGGCAGAAATCCATCGATCCAGCGAAACAATCCTACTACCACCCAAAGTGTAATGCCAATAGGCGCCAATACGATCATCCCTTGAAAAAAGTATTGCAATAACTTTTTAAGGTACAAGCGAAGGCTATTTTTTACATCTACATTACTCATCTCTCTGGATTTCAATGTAAAGTAACTAAGAAATCAATAAATCTGCTATTTGTATACAATATACAAATGCTTCAACCGTCTAAAAAACTAACTATCATAAGCATTTCATTCATCGTTTTTATTAACCGCTTAACATAAAATTCATCCGAAAAACACTTGGAAACTTTGGTAACATTAAAAGTTTCCATAGTTTTGCGCCCGAATTTAGATTATGGAAACTCAGGAAAGAATATTAATCAAAGCTCATGAATTGTTCATGCGATATGGACTCCGTAGTGTGAGCATGGATGAAATTGCCAATCACCTGGGCATGAGCAAGAAAACCATTTATCAGTATTATGCGGATAAAGATGCGCTGGTAGAAGGCACCATCGATATTGAAATCGAAAGAAGCAAAAACGACTGTACCGGTCACAGAAATCAGAGCGAAAACGCCATTCATGAAATTTTTATGGCGGTAGATATGGTTCAGGAAATGTTGAAACACATGAATCCATCACTCATGTTCGACTTGGAAAAATACCACCCAAAAGCCTATAAAAAATTTCTAGACCACAAGAATAAATTCTTCCATGAAGTCATCAAAAGCAATTTGGAATGGGGTATCACAGAAGGCTTATATCGTGAAGACATCAACGTAGAGCTACTGACAAGGTTTCGCTTGGTGACCATGTTTTTCATGTTTGATAAGGAAAATTTTCCTGCTCCCAAATTCACACCCGGCCAAGTCATAGCAGAAATCACTGACAATTTCCTCTTTGGTATGGCAACAGCAAAAGGACAAAAACTGATTTTAAAATACAAGCAACAAAGACAAAAAAAATAAAACTAAACCTATGCACGAAAGAAGGACGCCGAGACTGGTTTTACTGATAGGGCTGGCATTGATAAGTTTTCTTACCAACGCTCAAAATCCTGCAAAGCATGAATTTTCCATTCAGCAATGTGTTGATTATGCCAATAGAAACAACGTTCAGGTAAAAAATGCATTGTTGAATATTCAGGTGCAAAACCAAACCAACCGCGATATTACTGCGGCTGCATTACCCACTGTTACCGGTAACTTGAGTGGTAATGATTATTTACAATTACCTGTTTCCTTATTGCCCGGAGAATTTTTCGGAGGAGCTGCAGGTACTTTTATTCCGGTTCGTTTCGGGGTAAAATACAATGCATCTGCTACTGTTCAAGTACAGCAATTACTGTTCGACGGACAAGTATTCATTGGCTTACAGGCTAGAAGAACTTCCATCGAATTCCAAACCAAGAATAAGGAAGTAACAGAAGAGATGATCAAAACAAATATCCACAAGATCTACTATCAGTTGGTGGTGAGTAAAACACAGATCGATCTTTTGGATGCGAACATCAATAGATTATCCAAACTGGAAAACGATACCAGAGAGCTGTACAAGAATGGTTTTGCTGAAAAACTCGACCTCGACAAAATAGCTGTTCAGGTTGCGAATTTGCAAACAGAAAAATTGAAAGCCCTGAATAGTATCGATCTGGGTTACATGGGATTGAAAACTTTATTAGGCATGCCTGTAAATGACACACTGATATTGACCGATCGTTTAAGCGAAGATCAAATCAGCAAAGATTTTACATTGGATACTGCCTATAACTATGCAGACAGAAAAGATTTTCAGTATTTGAATCTGGGTAAAAAACTCAATGAGTTTAATATCAAACGTTATCAGTTGAGCTATTTACCTACCGTATCATTATCAGGTTCCTATACCAAGAATGCACAAAGAAATAAGTTTGACTTTTTTGGTAAAGGTGATTGGTTCACTACTTCTTTCATCGGCTTGAATGTATCGATCCCCATTTTTGATGGTTTTGGGAAAGATGCCAGAATTAAAAAAGCACGTTTTGAATTACAACAAACCGAAAATCAGCTGGATAACTTGAAACTGAGCATTGACAATGAAGTAGCTCAATCGAGGGTGAATTTCAGAACGGCTATTGCCACGATGAATTTCCAAAAGAAAAACATGCAACTGGCAGAAAGTGTATACAACCAGACCAAGAAGAAATATGAAGTAGGTACCGGTTCTAATACCGAGATCACTGCTGCGCAAACAGATCTGGTGACCGCACAAACCAATTATATCAGTGCCCTGTACAGTGCCATTATTGCCAGGGTAGATTATTTAAAAGCAATCGGAAAACTATAAACCTAAGTATATGCAAAAGATATTCACTATTCTGGTACTCGCCGCTTCAGTAACACTGGTTTCTTGTGGTGCAGGTTCTACTGAAGCCAACAGCGGTGCCGCAGCTGAGCAAAAAGCAAAACTGGCTGAATTAAAAAAACAAAAGGATGGAATTGATGCTGAGATCGCTAAGCTTGAAGCAGAAATCGCCAAACTGGATCCTGCTTCTGCTAAACCGGATAATGCAAAACTGGTTTCATTAACTACTGTAACTCCAGAAACATTTACACACTATATTGATCTGCAGGGTAAGATCGAATCTGAAAATATTTCTTTCGTGACTCCCCGTGGTGGTGGTGGACAGGTTAAAGCCGTTTATATCAAACGTGGTGATGTAGTAAAGAAAGGGCAACTCATCTTGAAACTAGATGATGCCTTACAACGTCAAAGTGTAATTGCAGCAGAACAAGGTCTTGAAACCCTGAAAACACAATTGTCTTTCGCTAAAACTTTGTATCAGAAACAGAAGAATCTCTGGGAACAAAATATTGGCACAGAAGTACAGTTGATCACTGCAAAAAACAATGTAGAAACACTGGAAAATCAATTGAAAAGTGCGGAAGAGCAAGTGAAACTTAGCAGAGAACAACTCGCTTTCTCTTCAGTATACAGTGATGTGAATGGTGTTGCTGAAGATGTGAACATTCGTGTAGGTGAAATCTTTGCCGGTCCGGGTCAAATTAAAATTGTCAATACCAGCAATTTGAAAGTGACTACTGAAGTTCCTGAAAACTATATTGACCGTGTTAATAACGGAACCCGCTTGAAAGTTACTTTACCTGATATCAACAAAACCGTAGAAGCAAAAATATCTGTATCCGGAAAAATCATCAATCCAATTAGTCGCAGCTTCTTTATTGAAGCAAGAATGCCGAATGACAAGGACTTCAGACCGAATCAAATTGCGATGGTACAGATTCAGGATTATACCATCAATAATGCCATCACTGTTCCTGTCAACACTTTACAGAATGACGAGAAAGGTAAATATGTAATGGTGGCTGTAAAAGAGAATGGTAAAATGATCGCTAAAAAGAAAGTAGTGATTGTAGGAGAATTTTATGGTGATAAGCTGGAAGTGAAATCCGGGTTACAGGCAGGTGATATGGTGATTACAGAAGGTTATCAGAGTTTATATGATGGTCAGGTAATTACCACCAGCGCTAAGTAGGCATTAAGATTCAAGATCTATTAAACTAATTGTATGAGTGCATTAGAAAATATAAAAGGTAAGTTCAAAGAATTTGGACCTACTACCTGGAGTATCAAAAACAAAACATCGATCTATCTGATGATGTTGTTTGTGAGCTTGGCAGGTATTTACCAATTCATCACTTTACCAAAAGAGCAATTTCCTGATATCGTTATCCCTACTATTTATGTACAAACTGTATATGTAGGTAACTCTCCAAAAGATATCGAGAACCTGGTTACCCGTCCTATCGAAAAACAAATCAAGGGTATTACGGGTGCTAAGATCAAAAAGTTCACCAGTACATCACAGCAAGACTTCTCAGCCATTATGGTGGAGTTTGATACGGATGTAAAAACAGATATCGCATTACAAAAAGTAAAAGATGCGGTAGATAAGGCTAAGCAAGACCTGCCGAATGATCTTACACAAGAGCCCACTGTTCTTGAAGTAAGTTTCAGTGAGCAACCCATTATGTATGTGAACCTGAGTGGTGATTATGATCTTCCGCGCTTGAAGAAGTATGCGGATGATATGAAAGATAAACTCGAAGATTTACCTCAAATCAACCGTGTAGATATTGTAGGTGCCCCTGAGCGTGAATTCCAGATCAATGTCGACAATTACCGCATGCAAAGTGCCGGTATCACTTTTGATGATATCACAGCAGCTGTTCAGCGCGAAAACATGGATATTTCCGGTGGTCTTTTAGAAGTGGGTAACATGAAACGTAACCTGCAACTGAAAGGACAACTGAAAACTGCTTTTGATATTCAACAGCTCATCATCAGAAATACCAACGGCGCTCCTATTTATCTGAAAGATATTGCTCACGTTATTGATACCATCAAAGAAAGAGAAAGCTATGCGCGATTGGATGGTAAAAATGTGGTGACACTAAATATCATTAAAAGAAGTGGTGAGAACCTGATCGAAACGAGTGATGGTGTTAAGAAGATCGTAGAAGAAGGAAAAGGTATTTTATATCCTACGGATATGAAAGCAGTCATCACCGGTGATCAGAGTATTCAAACCAGAACTTCATTCAATGAATTGGTGAACTCTATCATCATCGGTTTCGTATTGGTATTGATTGTATTGATGTTCTTCATGGGTGTTATAAATGCTTTCTTCGTGGCATTATCTGTTCCACTAAGTATGTTCGTAGCATTTGTATTCTTACCGGGTGCCGATTTGATTGTTGGAACACATGTAACACTCAACTTCATCGTACTCTTTGCCTTATTATTCGGATTGGGAATCATTGTGGATGATGCAATCGTAGTAATCGAAAATACACACCGCATCTTTATGGAAGGCAAGGGCAAATTGACTTCTGCTTTCTCTGCAAGAATTGCAGCGGGTGAGGTATTCGTGCCTGTATTAGCGGGTACACTTACTACACTGGCTCCTTTCTTCCCATTGTTATTCTGGCCGGGTATCATTGGTAAATTCATGGTATACCTGCCAACGATGTTGATTTTCACATTGGCAGCATCACTAGTGGTTGCTTTTATCATGAACCCCATTTTTGCGGTTGACTTCATGAATCATGAAGATGAGCATGGTGTAAAAGAACCTAAGAGTGCCATCTTCAAAAAGAAAGGATTCTGGATCGCAATTGCTATTGGTATCTTATTAGATATCGCAGGCGCTACTTTCTGGGGTAACTTCCTTCTTTTCTTCATGATATTGGTGGTATTCAATAAATATGTATTAGATGATGCCATCCATAATTTCCAGAACAAGGCATTGCCTTGGATCATGAGTCATTATGAAAGTTTATTGAGATGGTCATTGAACGGATGGAGACCTGTACACCTGTTATTGGGAACCATCGCACTGTTCTTTATCTCCCTGTTCATTTTTGTGGGTTCTATTGGAAGTGGTCGCATTCCGATTACTTTCTTCCCCAAAGGTGATCCTAACCAGATTTTTGTCTACCTGAAATTACCGGTAGGTACGAATGTAGAATACACCGACTCTGTTACCAAGGTATTGGAAGGAAGGGTGAATAAGATTTTGGGTACTGAGAATGGTAAAGAAAATCCGATCGTGGAAAGTGTGATCAGTAATGTTGCCGTAGGTGCCGGTGATCCCATGGCAGGTGATAGAAGTACGAGAAGTGAACTGGGACGTATTCAGGTATCATTTGTGGAATTTGAAAAAAGACATGGTGTTTCTACCAGACCTTACTTAGATCAGATACGTGCAGCGATGAAAGGTATTCCGGGTTCAGAAATTAGTGTGGATCAAGAAAGTGGTGGACCACCAACCGATCCTCCGATCAATATTGAAATTGCCAGTGAAGATTTTGATGCGATGATCAAAGGTGCTACGGCACTGAAAAATTATCTGGATTCTATTCAGGTACCGGGTGTGGAAGAATTGAAAATGGATGTAGACCTGAAAAATCCGGAGATCACTTTAACTGTTGACAGACAGCGTGCATTGATCGAAGGCGTATCCACTGCTCAGATCGGTATGGAAATTCGTACTGCACTGTTTGGAAGGGAAGTGTCAAAAGTGAAGGAAGGAAAAGAAGAATATAAAATACAACTGCGCAACAATGAGATTCAGCGTAAGAGTCTCACAGATCTACTCAATATGCGTATTTCATTTAGAGATATGGCAGCGGGTGGCGCGGTAAAAAATATTCCGATCAGTGCATTGGTAAAAGTTGAACCTACCAGTACCTTGGGTAGTGTAAAAAGAAAGAATCAGAAGCGCTTGATTACCTTACGTTCCAATGTATTGACCACAGAAGGATTCAATGCTACGGCAGTGAATCAGGTATTGGCTAAGCATATTGCTGACTTCAAAGGTTTACCTGATGGTGTCACCATCAAACAAACCGGTGAAGGAGAACAGCAAGCCGAAACAGGAGCCTTCTTATTCAGCGCTTTGTTGATTGCATTGGCATTGATCTTATTGATTCTGGTATTACAGTTCAACAGTGTAAGCAAGCCGGTGATCATTTTAACTGAAATCATTTTCAGTGTGATCGGTGTGTTCCTCGGTTTCTCTATCACAGGAATGGAAGTATCTATTTTGATGACCGGATTGGGAATTGTAGGTCTGGCTGGTATCGTGGTGAAGAATGGTATTCTTGTGATTGAATTTGCAGATGAGTTACGATCTAGAGGTATGAAGACAAAAGAAGCGGTAATACAAGCTGGTAAGACACGTATTATTCCGGTACTATTGACTGCACTTGCTGCGATTCTGGCATTCATCCCAATTGCTGTAGGTTTTAATATCAATTTCATAACACTGTTCTCTGAGTTGAACCCAAGGATCTTCTTTGGTGGTGATAACGTAGTGTTCTGGAAGCCACTGAGCTGGACCATCATCTTTGGTCTGACCTTCGCTTTCTTCATGACATTGATCATTGTACCTGCGATGTATCTGATAGCCGAACGTTTACGCAGACCAATGCGTAGAATGTTTGGTGGTAAATGGATCAGCTTCATGGGTATTCCACCGTTGACTATTATCTTCTTATTGTTGATGGTAGCGGCATTGATCAGAAATAGAATAGCGAGAAAGAAAAGAGAAAAACGTTTGAAAAATGTAGCAACTGTTAACCAATCTTTTATTGGCAGTTGGTTCTAATGATAGTGTACAGTTGGTTTTTGGTAATAATCCACACACCGCCCCTGAGAACAGGGGCGGTTTTTTTTGCGGGAAATACGGTACACAAGAAAAAAAAATTCTGAGTACCTCTGTGCCCTTAGTGGCAATAAAATGAACCAATACAACTCCAAAGACTACCCCCTCCAACCTTTGACCTATCAATTAATCGGTATGGGGATGGAGATACATAGAATTTTAGGTAAAGGATTTCTGGAAGTGGTTTATAAAGATGCTTTTGAGTATGAATTAAGGTTGAGGAATATTATATATGAAAGAGAAAAAGAATATTCAGTTACCTATAAAAACACCATTTTACCGCATAAATTTTATGCCGACTTTGTAATAGAGAACTCAATAATTTTAGAAATCAAATCAAAAGCAGGAATTATAGAGCAACATCAAGCACAGGTGTTAAACTATTTGGCTGTTTCAAAATTAAAACTAGGATTGCTTTTAAACTTCCATGAAAAATCATTGCAATACCAAAGAATAATACTGTAATCTGTGAATCTGTGGCAAAAATTAGCCACAGATTCACAGATTATTTTACTCGAGTTATAACTGATATGTAATCTTTATCGCTACTTGACTACTAATTTTTAAAATTGTTTGATATGAAACAAAACCACGAAATAGACTACAAAATCTACGGAGAAGAAATGCAATATGTGGAAGTGGAGTTGGACCCAAATGAAACGGCCATTGCTGAACCGGGTGCTTTTATGATGATGGATGATGGTATCCAAATGGAAACCTTGTTTGGCGATGGCAGTAAACAACAAGGAGGATTATTAGGTAAACTTCTCAATGCCGGTAAACGCGTATTGGTAGGTGAAAATCTATTCATGACCGCATTTACCAATGTTACCGGTGGCATTAAAACCGTCAGCTTTGCTTCCCCTTACCCCGGAAAAATCATCCCTATTGATCTTTCCCGTTTTCAGAATAAAATCATTTGTCAGAAAGATGCATTCCTTTGTGCCGCCAAAGGTGTAAGTGTGGGTTTAGAGTTCCAAAGAAAATTAGGAACCGGCTTATTTGGTGGCGAAGGATTCATCATGGAAAAGCTGGAAGGTGATGGAATGGCATTCTTACATGCCTGTGGTCATGTAGTACAAAGACAATTACAACCGGGTGAATTGTTAAAAGTAGATACCGGCTGTATAGTGGGCTTTACTTCAAGTGTAGATTATGATATCCAATTTGTAGGTGGTATTAAAAACACCATTTTTGGAGGTGAAGGTTTATTTTTTGCAACACTCCGTGGTCCGGGTATCGTTTGGATTCAAACATTACCGATCAGTCGACTGGCAGGAAGAATTCTTGCTTATGGCACTTATAGCAGAAAAGAAGAAGGTAGCATTCTCGGAGGTATCGGTAATATTTTGGATGGAGATGGATGGAGGTAAAGTTTAGCGGATGGCTGATGGGTCATAGCAAATAGTTTATAGCAGATAGCTTATGGGGCATAGCAAATTATTTATTACAAACTATTCGCTATGAACCATAAGCTATTTTCAACTAATAATAATGTAGTACATAGTGACGAACGATTGTGATAGTTTTGTGCTGTATGAAAATCGATAGTAAGAGCTCCTTAAAAGATTTTTTCGACAGTAAAGTACAACAATACAATCAACCCTCCTTTATCAAAGAAGATCCTATCTGCATACCACATACTTTCACCAAAAAGCAGGACATAGAAATAGCAGGTTTTTTTGCAGCCATATTTGCTTGGGGTAATAGAACTACCATCATTCAAAAATCATTTGAATTGATGAAACTGATGGACAATAGCCCTCACGAGTTTTGTCTGCACCATCAAGATCAGGATTTAAAAATATTGGTACACTTCAAGCATCGAACATTTAATGCTACCGATCTCCTGTATTTTATCAGCTTTCTACAACAGCATTATAAAAAGTATGACTCTTTAGAAGATGCTTTTACGATTCCAAAAGAAAATGAAATGGAAATCAGATTAACACGATTTCATGAATACTTTTTCTCCCTAGAAGATGCTCCGGCAAGAACCAGAAAACATATTGCCACTCCTTATAAAGGCTCATCTTGTAAAAGATTGAATATGTTTTTACGCTGGATGGTTCGAAAGGATAAAGCAGGTGTTGATTTTGGGATCTGGAAACAAATACAACCCTTTGAATTGATCTGTCCGATTGATGTACATGTAGCCAGGGTGGCAAAAAGATTTCAGTTATTGGATAGAAAACAAACAGACTGGCAAGCAGCTGTAGAACTCACCAATTACCTGAAGACACTAGACCCCAAAGATCCGGTGAAATATGATTTTGCCTTATTTGGGTTGGGCGTGATGGAGAAGTATTAGTCGTTACTAAAAAAATCCTATTCTTTACGGTTAATCCTTTGTAATAAATTAACCACAGAGATAGGAGAAATGAGTTATCGAGATAAGAAATTAGAAGAAAAACAGACTCTGTCTTCCCCCAACTTTACCACCAGCACCTTTTCCCGCTGCACCGAAGCTTCTGATATTATAGGTGAATGTGAGCATAAAATAACGCTGAAGAATATTTACTTGTCTATCGGTAATGAAGTTCTCAGCTGAGAAACGGAATACTGAACGATTTTGATTCAGTAGATCAAAGACTGAGAACTTAAGTTGTCCTTTATCGTCTTTCAGGAACAAATAGGTTAACCCTGCATTCAATAAAGCCACCGCTTTCTGAACCCCTGGAGCTGTTTGTGAATTATATCGATGATCCAAAGTCATTTCCCATACAAATTTTTTCGGCAGTCGTACCACCAGATCGGTATTGATACTCTGTCTTTCCACTTGCAGGTTGCGGAAATCACTGCTTTCATAATAGGCATTATTGATACCTCTGTTATAACTGATATTCCATTCTACTTTATCATTCCAGTTGAAGCCTCCGCGTAAGTACGGACTGAAATCAATATTCTTTACATAGCTCTTCTTCGAATTGATGATTAAAAAATTTCTGGTATAGTTAAGATTATACCCACTTCCGAAGTTTACAGAAAAAGTCTTGTTGAGTTTATACTGTTTATTGAAATAAAAGTTTGTATAAAAATTATGGATACCATCTGCATTTACAGGCATCGTGGTTTGAACACCATTGGCAGCAATTTCGCGACTTCTTACCGCACCATTATTACTAATGTTTCCGCCCAAATAAGCACTAATGAATAATTGTTTAGCAGTGATATTCTTAAAATAGTTGAGATTGAAATTATGAGATTCTGCCGGTTTCAGATTAGGATTACCCTTATTGATGTATAATGGGTTACTGTTATCCGCTACAGGTTGAATATCTCCAATACCCGGTGGATTCACATTCACATTATAACTCAGGTTGAACTCTCGCCAACTGATATTGCCACCCGGTAAAATATAATTGAAGTGCTGATCCAGTTTTTGTCCAATAGAAACATATCGGTTATTCAGATTCAGCCATAAGAAGTTCAGCGTAGCCGTGATACTTAATTTTTTATATCTGAAATTCAATCCCGATGAGAGATTGTTTCTCCAGCTCGTTCTTTGCAGATGATTGGTCAATAAACTGTTTAATTGATCATATTTACCACTACTATTGCTCTTATTAAAAGTTGATAAAGCATCTTTATTTTCAAAATACGTTAATGCATATCCCAAGCGTAAGGTTAAGTTTTTAGCAAGCGGCTCAGCAAAATTCAGATTGGTATTGGTAGAGAAATTGGCACGCTCCAAATCACGTAACTGATTTAAAGTAGTGGAACCTGTTGGGAAAAAAGTATTCAAAACATTATTGAATTGATCACTGTTGGTGCTGTTGTAATTCACTGTATTGAATACATTAAATGTTCTTCCCTTTTTTCTGAAATTTTTGAAATAGCTCAATTGATGATTATAGCCTAGATCCTTTACATGTACAGACTGGAGATTATTACTTGTATTCAAAAGTCCATCTACACTACTTGTTGTATTGATATTGGTAAGACGATTATTATTCTGCTCTCCAACCGTTAAAGAAGGGCGAAATTCCATTCTTGAAGTCGTATCAATTTTCCAACGCAGACCAAAACCCAATCGATGGCTGTTGGCATTTTGTACTTCAGATCTGTTCGATCTTGTATTGAGGATGGTATCACCCAAAAACTGTTGTCTGTTTTCTAACTCTGTAATATCATTTCTTGTTTTACCATAGAAATATTGTGTATTGAGCGTTAACCCTTTTTTGAATTCATTATTCAGGTTAAATCCAATGCCCCGAGATTGTTGAACACCTTGTCCGGTTCCTCCAAAAGAAATGCCATTCACATTCAATCCGCCATTACCATTGATGGAGATAGAATTGATACCACTCCGATCGAAACCGCCTAGGGTTCTGATATCATTGAATCCAAATCCGGCTTTATTCAAATTATTACTGAAACCTAAAACGCTCACTTGTAAAGTATCACGGAACATATTTAAGATACCACCCGCTTCATATCTATCTTCATCTGCTTTACCTGAATAGGCTTTTCCAAACCATCCTTGTTTAATGGCTTTTTTCAATTTAAGGTTGATGACCTGACCGACATCTGCCTTGGCTTTATCCGGATTCAAATCCAATTCATCTTTATCATCTGCTACCTGAATTTTATCGATGAGGTTAGCGGGTAAATTACGAGTCGCCATTTTAGGATCACCACCGAAGAAATCTTTTCCATCCACCATGATACGGTTTACTTTTTTTCCATTCACAGTAATGTTGCCATCGGCATCCAATTGAACACCGGGTAATTTTTTAAGCAGGTCTTCTACCAAAGCAGAAGGTAATGTTTTGAAAGAGTTGGCATTGAATTCAATGGTATCACGCTTCACCACTACCGGTGGACGTTCCGCATACACCAACACTTCATCCAAAGTATTGGCTTGATTGGGTGTCATTTCAAGAGTGCCTGCATCAAAAGAAGGAGCATCTGATGTGAGTTTAAATTCTTTTCTGGTAACCATGTAACCGGAATAAGAAACAATCATTCTCAATGGTATATCCAATGGCAGACCACTGACTTTGAATTCTCCTGCCGCTGTACTCAAACGATAGGTAACCAACACAGTATCGGCGGCTGTAAAAACGGAGACTGTTGCCAGATTCATCGGTTGTTTAGAAGCTGAATCAATCAGTTTACCGGATAGTAAGCCTTTGTTATTATTGGTCTGGGCTGAAACAACAGTAGTCATACATATGCTCAATAAGAGCAAAAGAATTCTGTTACGCATTGAACGTATTTTTCTCGTAAACAATAAATGGTTAGGAAACAGTGACTTTTAGATGCATAAGTAATTACCCGAAGGAATTCCTCTCCATTCAAAAGTTGATGTTTCGGGAACTTTTGTTTTCCCAGTGCCAGAAGGGTGTATACCGAATAAGAGAACCCCTGCGAGTGCAGCTGTGGTGATCAGCAGCAACAAAAGCGGTATCCATTTTCTCAGATTCAGCATACAAATGACTTATTTACTTAACTCCAAATAAAGAGTTCTGTTACACGAAAAGGTTGGAAAAAGGAGAAAAAATTAATCCTCGTCCTCTAACTCAAATAATTCTTCTACCGGAACACCGAACAGTTTGGCCATTTTGAGTGCCAGAACAGTAGAGGGTACATACTTCCCTGATTCCATAGTATTGATAGTCTGTCGGCTTACAGCAATTTTTTTGGCCAAATCATCCTGTGTCAGGTTATGAATGGCTCTTTGCACTTTGATCTTATTTTTCATAACCTACTTTATTATACTGAAACAATATGTACCGAAAACGAAGGATAAAGATGATCAGTACTGTAAACATATTGTACGTCATCACCTGAAAAAATGTGGTTCCGTATACAGCCAATATGCTGATAATCAATACCAAATAGTTGGCGTATACCGCCCACTGCAATGCTTCCAACCGAAAAAATTGGATAGCTTCATCTTCAATGGATTCTTTGGAGAAAGCAATTAAGATAAGACTGATGATGAGACCAACCGAAGCCACTTCATCTGTGAAATTATGGCTGGCACTAAATTCCAACTGACCATTTGTAATCATTTTAAATTCCAACCAAGAAGGGTTGAATTCAAAAAACATGTGCGCAATACCCAATGCCAGAAAAGGCACCAATAAGACATAACCTATGCGCTGATAGCTATGCGGGAATAATTTGATCTGTTTCATATGCTTGTTTGATTTAACAACACAAACGTAAAATTAATTTTTCATTTTGTAAAATTTATTTTACATTTTGTATTAATTATTTAACAATTTGTACGCTTTAATTGACTTAATTGGTTGATATTGAGGTAAAAAACACCGCCAAAAGATTCCTATATCTTTAGAGAATGGCAGAAGAAAATAAGCTGATGGGTATCGATTCCTATTCCTGGGACCAATGGGTGGCTTTTGTAAATGAGCTGATCACCCAAGATTTCAATCAACTATTGACCTTACTGTATCGATTAGATATCAATGAAAAAAAACTCAAGCAAACCCTAGCCGATCATCCGGATCAAAATGCCGGTGAATTAATTGCCAAACTGATCATTGATAGACAGGAAGAAAAAAAGAAATCGAGAGAAACTTTCAAGCAAAAAGATTGGGAGGGATCAGAAGAAGAAAGATGGTAGAGCAATATAACTTCTGTGCTTCTGTGCCTTCAGTGGCAATCAATCATTAAAAATTGCCACTGAAGGCATTTTATAATTTGTCAATGGTTGTGAAATGGTAGCCTTTTGTTTTCAACGAAGTGATGATCTCAGGTAAACGGTTGTACAGTTTATCTTTTCTTCTTAGATCTGTACCTGCATGTATCAATAAGATTGCACCGTTCAATGTATGCTTTACTTCAAATGCTTTAAGCAGGTCAATTAGTTCTTCACTTGATTTATAAGAAGCCCCCATTTCCGGCCAGGTATAATCAGTATTGGTTCTTGTACCGGGTGTAAAACTCACCAATCGAACAAGTCTTTGTGAAAACCATTTTGATATTTTTTTATTCCACCATTCATAAGGCGGAATAAAATATTTTGGTTCTCCCTTCTTCAATAAACCCAAGGAGCGCATGGCTTCTATATTATTTTGATAATCGTTCTCCAAAGAATCTCTTGTTACCAAAATACTATCCCTATTCTTCCAATCATTGTATAAAATATGCTGATCGGAATGCGCGCCTAAATAATGTTGTTGTTGATACAGCTTTTGAATCATAGGCTGAACCGTTTTATTACGATACAATCTTCCAGTAAAAAAGAAAGATGCTTTGGCATTTTGTTGTTGCAAAATTTTCTGAATAACTGGCAATCCTTCTACATATTCATCTGCAGTAAAAACAATTGCGATAGATTTCTTAGTCATATCACCTCTCACAATAGCGCCATGTTGTAATGTAAAAGCAGGGTTTATAGAAGGATGAGCTGTCCAGCCACCATTAGTTGTTGGTCTTGTTTCATTTTCTTTTGCTGCCAATAAATAAATCAAGGATGCTGTTCCATCCATCGTAGGTTCATTCGTACTATAATCACCATAATCATCATGATAGACAGCCAGATCACTTTGAAAAGCAGCATATTCATCGGGGTCATTCAATTTGACACCAATCAGATTTTTATAGATGGCTGTGTATACCGGACCATCCACCAATCCACCATCAATAGGATACTTTTTCAAGTGTGTGAAGGCAGAATGCGGATCTACAGGCGTATCACCCCATGATGGTAATCCATAAACCATACTCGTTCCCCATGGATTACAACCAAAGATCCAATCAATATTTGCTTGTTCCAGTTCGGTGTAACTATCGTCACCTGTCATGGTTCTGTACCAATAACACTGCAATACAAATGAAACCGTAAGGTTATTGCTACACCAAATAAACGGAACACCTCGATAAAAAGCATTTTGTTTGGCTTTATTCCAAACCGCTTTGATACCTGCTTCATAAAAATCATGAAGGGTATCACGCTGGTTATTATCCAGTGTCCCATTCGCTAACACATAGTGACCCGCATTCACGAACGGATACCATTCATAATGATGGGCTGTATCTTTTCCCAGCCACGGTGTGATGGGTTCTTTTTTAGCGAAGGAATAAGCATCTGTGTGATAGATACCATCTTTAGTCCCTTTCGTTTGTGCCAATGTTGCTGCAGCCAATTCCATATCATCTACCCAATTCCCTTCTGCATAGATATAAGGTGATTTTACAGAAGCTGTTTGCGACACCCCTGGATATTGCTTGCCGAATCGATAGGCTGTTTCTGCCTTTTGTAATAATTTTTTGGAGAAGCGTTGATCTTTCTCCTGATAAACCTGCGCAGCCAATGCAAAAGTACTCGCATACTTACCGGCTGTTGAAGCAGTTCCTGTTGTTGCGTTCATGAACTTACCCCTTACTTGTGGCTTACCTGAAACAAAGTAAACAGGTCGCTCAAAGCCTTTGCCATAATAGTTGGTATCTTCTTTAGGAATGCGCATTTTCACATGATCTCTGTCATCACCCAACTGATTGAACATGATACCATCAGAAGGATTCATTTTCAATAACCAATCCAATCCCCATTTGGCTTCATCCAAAATATCTGCTACACCATTTTTCCCATCCAATCCATTGGCTTGCTTTTCATCACTGAATACCCTTCCGAAACTTTTATAAGCTGATAATAAATGCCAGGCTGCATTGGCAGAGGTAGTCGTGTATTGTAAATAATCACTTGCATCATGCCATCCACCACTTACATCAATATATGTGCTATCGGGCATTGGACCATACAAAGTATATCCATCATGGGTATGACAACTATCTTTTAAATACGGATTAAAACCACTTCTTTGTTGACGCATATATCGCAAACAGAAATCAGCGGTTCCTTTATAAACATCCTGATCAATTTTAAATATGGGTGATACAGTATTACCTGCACGAAGAAAATAACGTCCGGGTTTACGAAATGAAGTGAACCTAACTCGTGCCGTTTTATTAAACGGACCATAAGCCCCAAAAGCTTCTAACTGATCAATGGAGTAAACAGCTTCATTCGTCTCAGCATTCACCAACTCAATCTTTTCTGGTAAAACATTCTCTTTACTACACCAAACTGCTACTTTACTGCCATTGGGAGTATAGCCCAGTTGATTGATACGAATCCAATGTTGTGGGTCCTCTGATTTTTTAAATGCAACGCAAAGAATGAATACAATAATTCCAACAAAGAACAATATTCTTTTCATACGGCTGTTTTGGGTCAATAAAGATACCTGATTAACTACTCTCTGCGAAACCTCAGCGTACTTCTTTCTCTGCGGTTCATTATCACCGCAGAGAAAAGAGAAAAAGAGTTTCGCAGAGATTTTTTAAACTATTTTCGCCACTCAAATGATGGCATTATGAAACTTGTTTCTTACTTATCTGATGGTCGTGATCAACTTGCATTTTTGGTAGATGGTTATTTGTTCGATTGTGATCTGGTACATCCTGAATTACCCAGTAGCATGAATATGTTCCTGCAATATTGGGATGATATGTTTCCTATTGCACAACAAGTGAATGCCGCTATTAAAGATGGTAGAATAGGAAAAGAAAGAGGCGTTGATATACAAGTACAAAACTTACTGGCACCTGTTCCATTCCCAACATCTTGTAGAGATGGATATGCTTTTCGTCAACATGTTGCCGCAGCTCGTCGTAATCGTAAAGTAGAGATGATTCCTGAATTTGATCAGTATCCTATTTTCTACTTTACCAATCACCACAGCATTCAAGGACCCGGCGATATCTATTGCATGCCCGATCATTTTGAAAAACTTGATTTTGAACTCGAAGCCGCTATCGTGATCTGTAAAAGCGGAAAAAATATTCCTGCTGAAGATGCGGATCAATACATCGGCGGACTCATGATCATGAATGATATGAGTGCTAGAAGATTACAAATGGAAGAGATGTTATTGAACCTGGGGCCGGCGAAAGGAAAAGATTTTTCAACAGTAATTGGACCTTGTCTTGTGACGCTCGATGAGTTGGAATCTTATGAAATACCCGCCAAACCCGGACACTCCGGTAAGAACTGGAACCTGGGAATGAAATGTTGGGTGAATGGAGTACAAGTAAGTGAAGGTAATGTTGGAGATATGGACTGGACTTTTGCAGAGATCATTGAGCGTTGTGCTTATGGCGTACAATTACATCCGGGAGACGTGATCGGAAGTGGTACGGTAGGAACCGGCTGCTTTCTGGAACTGAATGGAACCGGCAAACTGAATGACCCCAATTACCAGGAACAATGGCTACAACCCGGAGATACCGTTACAATGGAGATCGAAGGCATCGGAATACTTGAAAATACGATTGTGAAAGAGGATACTGACTTTTCTATTTTAGCGAAGAAGAAGGGTTAGGTACAAGGTGCTAGGTACTGGTATTATGTAAAAAAGGTGTTACCTTAAAACCTAGCACCTTGTACCCAGCACCACCCCAACGTTTTAACACAATTTCAACCCTCGGTTCCGTATATTTGATATGCTCAAAAACTAAAACGAATCATATGAAAAAAGTAATTGTACTTGCAATGGCGGCTTTCCTGGTAACGGGTGTGTCATTAGCCAACGACCATAAGCACGATGGTGGTAAAAAATGTGCAAAAGCAAAAGAATGCAGCAAGGAAGGTAAAGAGTGCTGCAGTAAAGATGCTAAAAAAGAAACCAAAGAGACTAAAGAAGCTAAAAAAACAGAGACTAAGAAAACCACTAAGGCTTAATCTTTTTCTGTTGCTAATAAAAAAGGATGTCATTTTTGACACCCTTTTTTATTTATAAGATATGTTCCAATTCTTTGAGGTGATACACTGTATAGGTGGGTTGTATATGTGCAGCAATATTCAAATGATTCACAAACACAGTATCCATCCCCGCATTGATACCGCCTTGAATATCAGCATCCAAATTATCGCCAATCATGATGCTTTCTTTCTCATTAGCCCCTGTTTGTTGAAAGGCATAATCAAAAATCTCCTTATGCGGTTTTAAACTATTACTTGCTTCTGATGTAATCACCGCATTAAAATAGGCATGCAATCCTGAACTCTGCAATTTATTGTGTTGCACTTTTTCAAAGCCATTGGTAACAAGATGCAGATGATAGCCCTTGGTCTTCAGGTATTCCAGTATTTCAAATGTATACGGGAAAATTGCTTTTTTTGAGGGTAAGGTTTCTAAAAATTGAACTGCCATGTTACGAGACAATTCCTCATCTGCTAGTTTATAATCCAGCAAAGTCAGCCACATTCTTTTCCATCTCAACTCATCTTGTTTAATAAAACCTTTGGTATATCGATCCCATAAGCGTTCATTATGGTAACTGTATCGATCAAAGAATCCATCAAAATCTTCAATACCTCTTTTACTCAACTCATGACTGTGATACAGATCATTCAATGTGTCTTTGGCATTGGTTTCAAAATCCCATAAAGTATGATCCAGATCGAAAAAAATATGACGATAGCGCATGTCACAAAGTTAATACCTTATTGTACAGGTCTTATCATTACCTTATTGCTAAAGAATCAGCTATCAGAATCCGTATAAAATGATTTACTTCGTAGTGTTCTAACTATTATCTTTCTGTATATGAAAATCGTTATTACTGGAGCCTCAAAGGGAATTGGCAAAGCCATTGCTGAACGCTTTGCACAAGATGGTCATCATTTACTGCTATGCAGTAGAGGTGAAAAATCTTTGTATGATTGTGTTGAAGATTTACAAACGCGCTTCCCCCATGTAACGATTCACGCCAGACCAACAGACATGTCTGTACAATCAGAAGTACTGGCATTTGCCCATTGGTGTTTAGAACAAGGCACTTCGGATATCATCGTTAATAACGCAGGTAATTTTATTCCGGGTAGTGTTCATAATGAGCCGGAAGGTGCATTGGATGAAATGTTACAAGCCAATTTGTTCAGTGCCTATCATCTTACCAGGGCTTTGTTACCATCGATGATGGCAGCGAAATCCGGACATATTTTCAATATTTGCTCCATTGCTTCCTTACAGGCCTATGCAAACGGAGGGAGCTATAGTATCAGTAAATATGCCTTATCAGGTTTCAGTCGTAATCTCAGAGAAGAAATGAAACCTCATGGTATTAAGGTAACAGCCGTCTACCCAGGTGCAGCACTGACCGCCAGTTGGGATGGTTTCAATATAGACCCCAAACGCATCATGGAAGCTGATGATATCGCCAAAATGGTATACGCAGCCGCCCACCTCTCTCCCATGGCGGTAGCTGAGGATATTATTTTACGTCCGCAGTTGGGGGATTTGTAGGTAGTAGTCCATGGTCGATAGTCGATAGTCCATAGGAATACCCAATCTTTTTACTATGGACTATCGACTATCGACCATGGACTATTCACCGTAACAATTTCTTCATCCCCTCCTAACATTCTATTCATACTGTATGAGCAGTTTTGTAAAACCTCATAATGTATGGAAAGACGTCCGCTTGATGTTGTGGTAATGAGCGATCTTCATTTGGGCACTTATGGTTGTCATGCCAAAGAGATTGTCAACTATCTGAAAAGTATTCAGCCACAAATTCTTGTCCTCAACGGCGATATCATCGATATATGGCAGTTCAGTAAACGATATTTTCCTGTTGCACATATGCAGGTGATCAAAGAGATCATGCATTTACTCAGCAAAGGAACCCGCGTTATTTATATCACCGGTAATCATGATGAAGCACTACGCCGCTACTCCGATATGCACATGGGCAATTTCCAGTTGACAGATAAAGTAGTGATGGAGATCAACGGTAAAATGACCTGGATCTTTCATGGTGATGTTTTTGATGCCACTACAAAAGGCAGTGCTAAATTATTGGCCAAGCTTGGTGGACATGGCTACGATCTCCTCATTCTGATCAATAGTCTGATCAATCGTTGTTTGAAACTGATGGGCAGAGAGAAAATGAGCTTCAGTAAAAAAGTAAAAAACAGTGTCAAGAAAGCAGTATCCTGGATCGGGAATTTTGAACAAACAGCAGCAGAATTGGCCATTGAAAAGAAATATGATTATGTCATCTGCGGACATATTCACCAGCCACAAAAAAGAGTCATTACAACCAAATACGGACATGTTACCTACCTCAATAGTGGCGACTGGATTGAAAACCTAACCTCACTCGAATACCAAAACAATGAATGGACGATTTATCAATACGATGAAAAACAATTCGCAGATACGGTCGCTCCGGTAGTTACTATGGAGAAGAAATTACCACAGTTGAATGTGGTGACCGATGAGATAGCCTTATTCATTCACTCTTTAGCCATTCAACCATGAGTATGAAAATATTATACGCCGTTCAAGCAACCGGTAACGGACATATCAGTAGAGCGATGGAGCTCATGCCGTTTTTACAACAGTATGGCGAGGTAGATGTTTTTTTAAGTGGTAGTAATAGTAATCTTCAACCTGATCTACCCGTAAAATTTCGCAGCAATGGATTGAGTTTGTTTTATGGGAATACCGGTGGATTGGATTATTGGCGTATGTGGAAAGAGTTAGATCTAAGAAGAATATGGAAAGAAGCAAAAGAGTTGCCGGTAGAAAAATATGATCTGGTGATCAATGATTTCGACAGTATTACTTCCATAGCGTGTAAACTAAAAAAGATAAAAAGTATTGGCTTCGGACACCAGGCAAGTTTTCAAAGTGCGTTAACACCAAGAAATAACAAGAAAGATCTTGCAGGTGAAATAATATTGAAACATTATGCAACTTCATCAGCATACATCGGTTTACATTTCGCATCTTATGATGATTTTATTTATCCGCCTGTTATCAAAGAAGAAGTTTTAAAAGCTGATCCAACAGATCAAGGACATGTTACAGTATATCTTTCTCATTATAGTGATGAAGTGGTAATCCATGCTTTGCAAAAGATCAAGGATGTTCGCTTTGAAGTGTTTTCAAAAAAGGTAAAATCAGTAACTACACTTGCCAATGTGAAATTATTCCCGATCAGCAATACAGGTTTTACGCAAAGTATGATTCATTCGAAAGGGGTCATTACCGGCGCAGGTTTTGAAACACCCGCAGAAGCTTTGTACTTAGGTAAACAATTGTTATGCTTACCCATACGCGGACAATATGAGCAACTATGCAATGCCGCTGCGTTGAAAGATTTTGGTGTCACCATCATCGATAAAGTCAATAATGATTTTGCACAGCAAGTCTACCAATGGCTTCAGGCATGTACTGCAAAACAACTTTCGCTCACACATAGTACTTATGAAATTGTACAACAAGCAATTGAGTTGGGCAGAAGTTTACAGCCGGCTAAAAAAGAGGAATCTTTACTAAACGAAGAAGACTTACTGGCTTTATTTTAATTACAAAGTAATACCTGCCAGGCTTTTTCAATATTTCCGGTATTCAATAATTCAGCAGCATACTTGTGTAACTCTGTTTCCATTTCCGCCGGACTCACCGAATAATATTGAAAGATATTTTTTACCCGATCATCGCTAAAAGAAGCATCGATATCAGGCATAGCATGTACATTTCCTAACATGCCCAAATGATTTCCCGTAAGTATGTTACTATTACGAATACTGTCTGGCAGTTGATCTACACCAATACCTAATTGAGTATTCGGTTTGGGAACTTTGAATAAATTGGTATGATCCACTTTACAATACCAATCGCCTCCTAGTCTGGCAACGAGTTCTAATTTCTGCTGATCAATTTTTCCATCATCACCTAAGATGCTTTCATCTACATGCATACAAAGCACTTCGGCGATCACCAATTGTCCTGCACCGCCATTTTCACCCAAACTCTTTACTTCATTGACTTTACACTCCAGTTTAATCTTGGCTTCTTTCACCATGGGTGGCTGAACACGTGTGGATGGTTGCTCTGTAAAACCGGCTTTTCCAAACTCATTGATCCCTTTCGGAAACTCACAACTCGATAAACTGGTTTGCTGTACCATCGCATAATCAACAATATTGATCACACACTCAGGAACTTCTAACACATTTTCTAAAGTATGCTTGGTGGTATTATCGCGACCCCTTCTGGCAGGTGAGAATATGACAATAGGTGGATTGGAAGAAAACAAATTAAAAAAGCTAAATGGACTCAGGTTCACATTACCCTGTTTATCAATTGTACTGGCAAAACAAATAGGTCTGGGTGCAATCGCATGTTGCAACCATTGCTGTTTTTCCATTACAGGTAGTGAGCTGATATCAATTGTTTTCATGAACGCTGATTATAAAAAGCCACAGATTCACAGATTATTCGAAAGTAATCTGTGAATCTGTGGCTCAAGAAAATTATTGCCAACTAGCCAAAACAGTCACTCCCCCCTTCACTACCTGATTCATACTCACATTCACTTTAGTACCCACAGGCAGTAAAATATCAACCCGACTACCGAATTTGATAAACCCATACTCATCACACTGCTTCACTTGTTGTCCAACAGTGGTATAGTTGCAAATTCGCTTTGCCAATGCACCAGCGATTTGTTTGTATAAAATGGTACCGTAGTTATTTTTTACAGCAACACTCCATCTTTCATTTTCAGTAGATGACTTAGGATGCCAGGCTACCAAATATTTTCCTTTGTGATATTGGTTGTACACCACTTCACCACTCATCGGATTTCTATTCACGTGCACATTGGCCGGACTCATGAAAATACTCACCTGTATTCTTTTGTCTTTGAAGTATTCTTCATCGATCACTTCTTCAATCACCACCACTTTTCCGTCTGCCGGACAAATCAATTGTTGATCATTGATGGTTAGGGTACGATTGGGTATTCTGAAAAAAGAGATCAGGAATAGTAAAAGCCCGAGTGTGATTACAAAAATGATGATGGTTAACCAGGGCAAGGAGGCACTTAAAAAAGTAAAAGATGCCACATTCAGTACACCAAAAATCAATGCACCGATGCCAATAGACTGGTAACCTTCGCGATGAATGGTCATGAGGTTGATGTTGAACTGCAAATGTAAACGGATTAAGGCAAATATCTAAGCCTTCTTAACCAAAGAGAAACAAAACCAGCCATGCATAAGGCACTGCCAATAATAAGGAATCAAATCTGTCTAAGAAACCACCGTGTCCGGGCATAAAATTGCCACTGTCCTTAACACCTGCCATGCGTTTGAGTTTACTTTCCAGAAGGTCACCCAATGTACCCATGACTGCAGAAGTGATGGTGATCAACAATAACTGAATCCAAGGTAGCTCAAGCCAGTAAACGCCTGCAACAGTTACCACAACAACGGCTAGAATAGCCCCGCCGGCCGTGCCTTCCCAGGTTTTTTTAGGAGAGATCGGAGAAAAAGGTGTTTTGCCGATAAAAGAACCCACGAGATAGGCCATTGTATCATTGATCCAAATCGTAGCAATGATCAACATGGGTAATAGCCATCCCTTTTCATAAACATTACCATCAAAATAATGATACAAATTGATCAATAATCCCCATGACATGGATATGTATAGAAGTCCGCCAACCGTATAACCGATGATTTTCCAATCCGGCATTTTTCCTTTGATCAATTTAACAAGTACCAATACAGTTAAAGCAATCAATAAAATACGAAATCCGATTTCACTTAAAACAAAATCGCCGATGACATAAGCATCCCCGGTCATCCAACACATAAAACCTAATCCGGCAGCAATAGCGCCATAGAAATGAATCGGAGAAATATGTTGATATCGATTATCAATCTTAGCAATTAGCGAACGGTATTCGATCCAACATCCAATATGAATCATCGCAAAGAGCAGCAAAAAACTCCACTGGTTCCATAACAATCCACCCAACATCACGATCACAAAAACAATCGCCGTAATTGCCCGCGTCCGAAAAGTTTGAAAATTAAATGCCATGGGGTGAAGGTAGGAAATTAGTGTTTAGTCAATGGTCCATAGTCCATAGTCAATGGTTAAAAAACATGTCTATTGACCTTGGACTATTAACCATGGACTAATTCAACAACGCCTTATTAATCAATTCCTGCGCAGTTATAGCGTATTGTCCGGGTACGAAGAGTTGAATATCGCCAAACATGGGGTAGCTGCTGTCTTGTTTATTCAATAGCTGAACGGGTATCTGATTTTCTTCCAGCATTCCTTTGATGATGGCAGCTTCAGGATATACACGGGTGGAGAATACTTTTTGCCACTGATTCATATTTCTGTATTCATTTCTGGGTTTGTTACAGCTGTTTCGGTCTTCAACTGATTGCTTTCTGCCAGTAATAAACGGAATAATACCACCAGCAAAATCAGGGCAATACTACCCCACCAAATGGGCATGGTTTCATCCATTACTTTATCAATGGCTTTTCCTTGGGCAGATAAAATATAGAGTTGCGTTACCACAAAACCATTATTCAAAAAGTGAAGCAGAATACTCAACCACAAATTATTGGTATAATAAAAAATCAACCCCAAGATCAATCCCAATGCAATTCTTGGCAGGAATCCAAAGAAAGAGAAATGAATAGCACTGAACAGAATGCTGGTAATGATGATACCCGCCCAGGCATTTTTGGTCCAGCCCACAAATACTTTCTGAAATGCACCACGAAATAAAACCTCTTCAAAAACAGCCGGAGCCAGTGCCATTACCAGCATCGCCAGTAAATAATCAGTAAGGCTTGTCATGTGCGCCATATTCATCATGGCATTTTTATAGGCATTTTCAAGTTGTTGTGCCTGTTTCAGCAAGTTTTCTGATAAAGGAATTTTTTGATTGAGCATGCCCAAAGACCCACTGAGTATCATGCCGGCAAAAGTGATCAATACAACGATCAATATTTGTTTGCCATTCATTCTTTTATTAAACCCCAACCATGAAAAAGGTTGTTTACTCAGCACTTTTGCAAATACAATGGCGGGTATTAAAAAAGCAACGAGCGTAGCCAGGGTATTCAATAAACGGGAAATATTGGCATTTTGAGGGCGATTCAAAGCATCAGGCACCTGCAACAAAGAAACACCTAACATATTGGAACCCAAGGCGGCAACTAGGAGTGAACCAAAAACCATAAAAAGCCCAACGAGCAAAAGGAGCATTAAAAACTGAAGCGGATAATTAATCTGTTGCCTCTGATTCATGTGGTTGAAGAATAAGCTTGTAAATTTGCAGCCGATCTTTGCGCTGAGCGACTAAGGTACAGGTAACCATTGAAATACCGACTTCCGGTCACATGGATATTCTACCATACATCGAATCCTTTTCTTTTCGAAAAGAACAGCTATGCAAAGAAACAGTCAAACAGACAGAAAGTTGCCGCATGGTTAAGATTGATCAAATAGAATTACCCGATTTCCCCTTGTTACTTGCACCCATGGAAGATGTGAGTGATCCGCCATTCCGTGTGGTATGTAAAGAAAATGGCGCCGATTTGATGTATACAGAATTCATCAGCAGTGAAGGATTGATTCGTGATGCCATCAAAAGTCGAAGAAAACTAGACATTTTTGAATATGAACGCCCTGTAGGCATCCAAATTTTCGGTGGCGATGAGGAGAGTCTGGCACTTGCTGCAAAAATTGTAGATGTTACCAACCCCGACCTGCTGGATATCAATTTTGGTTGTCCGGTTAAAAAAGTAGCCGGCAAAGGTGCAGGGGCAGGTGTATTGAAAGACTTGGACCTGATGGTAAGATTGACGGATGCCGTTGTAAAAGCCACACGCTTACCGGTAACTGTGAAAACAAGATTGGGATGGGATGAGACCAGCAAAAACATCGAAGAAGTTGCCGAGCGTTTACAAGATGTAGGTATCAAAGCACTGAGTATTCATGGTAGAACCAGGGCTCAAATGTATAAAGGTGAAGCTGACTGGACGTTGATTGGCAAAGTGAAGAATAATCCTCGTATCAAAATTCCCATTTTTGGTAATGGAGATATTGATAGTCCACAAAAAGCCGTGGAATATAAAAATCGTTATGGTGTAGATGGCGTCATGATTGGTCGTGCAGCCATTGGCTATCCATGGATCTTCAGAGAGATCAAGCATTATATTCAAACAGGTGAATTAATGGCACCGCCTTCAGTGGAAGAAAGAGTACAGGTGTGTAGACAACATTTACGCAAATCCATTGAATGGAAAGGACCCATTGTTGGTATCAATGAAATGCGCAGACATTATGCTAATTATTTGAAAGGTCTGCCGGGTATCAAAGATTACAGAAACAGATTGGTGACGCTGAAAACCATGGAAGAAGTAGAAGCGGTGTTAGATGAAGTTGCCATCAACTATAAAGGCTTTGCGATGGAGCATCAGCAAATAGAGCTGGTGAATTATCACGAAAATTGTCCTCTATAATCATCTGTGAATCTGTGGCTAAAAATTCAGCCACAGATTCACAGATTACTTAACTAGTAGCTGAACCACTGACTTATCCAAAGGCGATACTGTTTGTGGGAAAAATGCTTCGAGAATACCTTCTTCATTCACCAGGTATTTACAGAAATTCCAAGTAGGCTCCTGATCATTCCATCCATTTTTACCGGCATCACTTAACCATGCAAACACCGGATGTTGCTCAGCCCCTTTGATCACTGAACTTTTCTTCGCCAACAAGAATGTAACTCCATAATTCACTTTACAAAACTCAGCGATCTCTTCATCATTCTTTTGCTCCTGTTGTTTGAAATCATTCGCAGGAAAACCAATGATCACTAATTGATCTTTGTATTTTTTGTACAACTCTTCCAATTCGGCATATTGTCCGGTATAACCACAAGCACTCGCTGTATTTACCAACAATAATTTTTTTCCTTTGAACTGTTCCATGGAAATGGCTTGTCCGTTATTGAGTGTAACTGTAAGCTGATAAAAATTCATAGTCGCTGTTTTATGTTGCTTGTTCAAAGAGCCTTTCTGTGTGCCGAATAATTTTCCCGGCAACATAATCACAGGATATACTGCTTTCAGAATAGACTCTCTCCAGGTCATATTTTTCTTTTTAATGAGAATAAGTAGTACAATGATAACAATCAGTCCAATGATTAGTTTACGCATTATTTTATTGATATGGATATGCTAAATAAATTTCTTGAATAATTTCAGCTTCCCTTTGAATGGCGGATATTTCATGGAAGGATCAAACCAAGTAGGCGTTTGCAGCACTGCTTTTTCATGACTAAACGTATCAAATGAATACTTTCCATGATAACGCCCTGTTCCGCTGAAACCCCTTCCACCAAAAGGCAAATGATGATTGGTGGCATGCCAGCTCGCATTATTGATACAAGCCCCACCGGAAGGAACTTTATCTAACCACCGTTCTGCTTCTTTCTGTTGATTCGAGAATACATAAAATGCGAGTGGATTCGGATTTTTTTGGATGATAGACAAAGCTTCTTCTTCAGTGTCGTAACTAATGATGGGTAAGATAGGACCAAAGATCTCATCGCTCATAATAGAACTATCAAGCGATACAGACTCTATCAATGTAGGTGCAATGAATAAATGTTGCACATCATGCTCACCACCATGCACTACTGTTCCATCTTTCAAATAGCCAATCAATCGATGGAATTGTTTTTCATTGATGATCTTTCCAAACTCATGACTATTGATCGGCTGTTCTGAAAAAAACTGTACAATTTTTTTCTTCATGGCTGTAACCAATTGCTGCTTAACAGATGTATGCACCAACACATAATCCGGCGCAATACACATTTGTCCCGCATTCGAGAACTTAGTTACAACGATCCTATTGGCAGCTACTTTGATGTTAGCTTTTTCCGTCACAACGCATGGACTCTTCCCTCCCAACTCTAAAGTCACGGGCACCAATCGCTCTGCTGCCATTTTATAAATAATCTTACCCACTGCTGTACTTCCGGTATAAAAAACATGATCAAAAGTGAAATGATGCATCATCGCCGGAATCACAGTAGCACCATCACCCGATACATACAAAACATATTCTTTAGGGAAAATCGACTCGATGATCTTTTGCATCACAGCATCGGTAGTCGGCGCAAATTCACTGGGTTTTAATACAACACAGTTACCTGCAGCAATGGCACCAATCAATGGAGTTAATAATAATTGAAAAGGATAATTCCATGGACCCATGATGAGCACTATTCCTAAAGGTTCTTTAACAACGCTACTCTTACTCGGCAAATTCAAAAGATTCGTTGATTTACGTTCCGGTTCCATCCAGGCGCTCAGCCAACTGATGGTATGATCCAGTTCACTCAAAACAAAACCATTTTCGGTAACCCAACATTCTTCCGGACTCTTCTTAAGATCACGATACAAAGCAGTATAAATTTCCTGCTCATGTGCAATGATGGCTTTTTTCAATGCCAATAATTGCTGTTTCCGAAAAGTATAAGAACGAGTGACGCCGGATGTGAAATAATGCCGCATGGCATTCAGTTGTTCAATTGATACACTAGACATAACAACAATTTAGGCAAGAATACCCGAAACCATAAATGTCTGAACAGCCTTTTTTGTAAATTGCATCTTCCCGACTCATGGGAGCATACAGCATTACTAAAAAACACAATATGGAATACAGAAGAATGGGCCGAAGTGGCTTACAGCTAAGTGTACTGAGTTATGGTAGTTGGGTAACTTTTCACAAACAGATTGATGACAGCATTGCCGATGAATTGATGGGTATTGCTTATGACAATGGCATTAATTTTTTCGATAATGCAGAAGCCTACGCATTGGGTGAAAGTGAAAAAATGATGGGAAGAATTCTGAAAAAGAAAAATTGGGACCGAACTTCTTACACAGTTTCTTCCAAAGCATTTTTCGGATGGAGAGGAAAAGAAAATAAACCCAATCAAACCGGACTCAGCCGCAAACACTTGATGGAAGCCTGTCACGAAGCTTTGCAACGTCTGCAGCTGGATTATCTGGATCTGTTTTTCTGTCACCGCCCCGATCCCCATGTGCCCATTGAAGAAGTGGTATGGACCATGCATAACCTGATTCAACAAGGAAAGATCTTATACTGGGGCACCAGTCAGTGGAGTGCCGCAGAAATTATGGAAGCGCATCGTGTTGCACAGCAATATGGACTGATCGGTCCAACCGTAGAACAGCCGCAATACAATATGTTCGAAAGATTTAAGGTTGAGCAAGATTATTTACCCGTATTCCGGAATGTGGGATTGGGTACCACCATTTGGAGTCCATTGGCAGCCGGTTTCTTGACCGGTAAATACCTCAATGGTATTCCAGAAGATTCCAGACTGGCCATTCAGGGATTTGATTGGCTGAAAGAGCGCTGGGTACAGGAAGCCAAAATTGAGAAGGTAAAGAAACTGGCATTACTGGCACAGGAAATGGGCGTAAGCTTGGCAGAACTGGCCATTGCCTGGACTATTAAAAATCCAAATGTCACCACTGCTATTCTGGGTGCTACCAAAAAACAGCAATTGGAAGAAAACCTGAAAGCTTTACAAGTATTGCCATTATTGACCCCGGAAATCATGGAGAAAATAGAACAGATCTTACAAAACAAGCCTATCCTAGACTTGGCATAAGGTTTTGAAAAACAATATATTAGAAGCGGAATGAAGGTCTTTCATTCCGCTTTTTTATGCAAGCACTAAAAAAAGTTCTACCTTCTTTCCAACCATTATCTCCTTTTCAACTCCTATAAGCGGAATTATACTTGGAACAGGAATCTACCATACAAACGGCTGTTGTGAGAAAAGCCTGCACGGGAGATGCAGCATCGCAGGCATGGCTATATCGTCAGTACTGTAAAGCCATGTACAACATCTGTATTCGCATGACCGGCAATCAGAATGATGCTGAAGACCTCTTACAGGAAGCTTTCATGATCGCATTCAAAAACCTGAGACAGTTAAAGGATCCTGTTCAATTTGGCGGGTGGCTGAAAAGAATTGTGGTGAATGAATGTATTCGTTTTTGCAAGAAAAATGTGTACTGGTCTGAATGGGATGAACAATGGGAACAAACCCTAAGCAATGAAGAACCCGAATGGTGGAAAACAGTTGATCTCAATATGGTACATCAGGAGATCAAAAGTTTACCGGATGGTTGTAGACAGGTTTTCAATTTGTATGTACTGGAAGACTATAGTCATAAAGAGATCGCCACCCATTTGGGAATTTCTGAATCCACCAGTAAGAGTCAGTACCACAGGGCCCGACAACTATTAAAAGAAAGAATCACTAAACAAATGCAGCTACATGGATAATTTTAAAAAATACCTGCAAGAAAATCGTTCTGCATTAGATGTGGAAGAGCCATCGCCTGCCATCTGGGAACGCATAGAAAGACAAGAACCCGTGAAAAAAACAAGGGTGGTTGTACTGATGACAAGATGGGTGGCAGCAGCTTGTATATTCGTACTGGCAGGAATCGGCGTATGGAGTATTGTGAATGATACAACAATACCTGAATCATCCAATCTTACCGCCGCTACTAAAACAATCACACCCGTTGAACAACCTGTTGAAACAATACCGGAGACCGAATCCATCATTACTACAAAGGAACTGTCCGCATCTGTAAAAAAAGAAGCCAAGAAAAAAGAATCCACAAATACAGCAGCAGCTAAAAGACAGGATCTGATGATCATGAACAATATTGAAAGCAGCTTCAAACAGGTTATCAATTTACAGCGTGATAAAGTAAGTACCACTCCAATGTTTGGAGAATCAAGCGACTATTTTACAGATTTTAAAATTCAGATCAACCAATTGGAAAAAGACGAAAAAAGTATCAAAGCAGAGATCGTCAAAAGAGGACTGTCTGATCAATTATTGAATCAACTTATGAATATCTATCAAATCAAACTCAATACACTCAAACAATTACAACTTGAAATGAACAAGATCAACAACCGCATCAAACAAAATCGTGCACCTGTTGATAGTGTGAAAACTTATTTCATCAATATTTAAAACCATCAATAATATGAAACGTATTGCTCAACAATGTGTACTGCTGTCGGGAATTGTAACACTATCCATCAGCGGAACTTTTGGTCAGACAGCAAGTTCTCCTGCTGCACAAAATATTAATCGATCATCAAATACCAATGTAATAAGTGTTGATAATGTAGCGACAGCCTATGGCTATGGTTTTGAGACCCGCAACATCAATCAAGAAGATCTTAAGTCTAAAGAAGTCAGCCAAGAGATCAATATGCCTAAAAGTGGTGAGATCTATATTGAAAATAATTCCAGATCTATTCAGGTAAAAACCTGGGATCAACAAAAAGTAAAAGTGGTAACCACTGCTTATTTCGAGAAAGAAAGTACACTCACAGATGCTGAATGGTTTGAGAGAATGGGCATCAGTTTAAAAGCATTGGGTTCTTCTGTAAAGATTAAATCAGGAGCAAATAGTTTCGGAACATACACTTATGCAACCGGTGGTCAAAATGTTGTAGTAGGATACCCAACCACCATTAATAAATCGGGAACAATGAGCAGATCCGGTACCGATAACAAAAGAATACTCACCATCTACGTTCCTGTCGGAAGTAAGTTGGATATTGAAACTAAATTTTCCGAATTACAATTACCGGCAAATATTGGGGAAGTATTATTGGATATTACCAATGGTAGTGTTGAAGCAGAGAACTTAAATAAACTTCGTCTTCGTTCTAAATACTCCAATGCCAATCTGCGTGATATCAAAGATGCAGAAATTGAGTTTGCAAATGGCAGATTCACTGCTAATAATATTGATGATCTTGATATAGAAAGCAAGTATTCCACCATTGAAATGGCTACTGCGAAAACGATCAAAATGGTGAGTACGAATGACGAGTTTGAAGTAGAAGATGTTACCGATATCAGAGGTCGAAAAAATTATGGCAACCTGCGCATCACCAGACTCACCGGCTCCATTGAAATGGATGGCAGCAATGCAGATGTGAAGATCAGAAATGTAGGTGCGAATGTAAAACTCATCAAAATCAATAACCGCTATGCAGATATTCGTATTCCACTACGTGATATGAAAAACTATGCGGTAGACTTTTTAGGTAGCTATTCTACTGTGTATGGCGATTTTGAAAGAAAAGCGGTTGAACCTACTGAAGAAGAGAAAAAAGAATATGCAAGTCTGATACAATCGATGATCAATACTTCAGGTACTGCTAAAATTAGCTCTGTCAATGGTATGACTGCTATCAACATACCGGCACAATCTGGTAAAGCTAGTACCCCAACGGGAACAATAGAAGCTAGAACTGTACCTATGCCGGAAATGGTAGCTACAACCGGAACAATATCCGAAGGAACTTTTTCAGGAACACTGTCACCAACCATCGCACAAGGACACCCCATGTATCGTGGTGTGAATAGTACCCCTTCGAAATTCACTGCCAATATCGGAAGCGGTTCCGGTTTGAAAGTGCAGATAAAATGCCAGAATTGTACGGTTGATTTTAAATAATATTTCAGTTTCCATATACCCGAATGAGCAGCGCCATACTGCTCATTCTTTCTTTCGAGTTTCTTCATGTGCATATAAATTTCACACAGCCGATTTTTCTCATTTGTTCACGATCGGTGCGTGCCCCGTTTCTACGGGGCACTCTTGTGAAGGTGAAAAGTGAATGGTGAATGGTGAAAATATTAACCCCTTTCACTTTTCACCTTTCACCTTTCACTTTTTCTTATCTTGCATAGTGAATAAGTAACCATGACCGAGCTGTATACGATTATATGGATTCTGCTGTCGCTGATTTTCATCGGCTTTTTTGCCGGATATGAGATCGCTTTTGTGAGTGCCAACCGATTGAGTATTGAACTCAAAAAGAAACAAGGTAAACGCAGCGGTATCATCTTATCAGATTTTGTTGACAATCCTGCAAAATTCATCGGTACCTGTTTAATCGGATTGAATACCGTACTGGTAGTATATGGCTTGCTGTTTGACGAATTCCTGAAAAGTATTGCCTGGAATCCCCTCAATGTTCAAAATGAGTTCTTAAAATTATTTATTGATACCATCATCTCCGCTTTGGTTGTGATGGTTTTTGGTGAATTCATTCCAAAAGCTATTTTCCGTGCCAAGAATGATAGCTTACTGATTTTCTTTGCCCCACTCGCAAAGTTCTTTCACACACTCTTTGAGCCTTTGACCAATTTATTCGTGAACCTCTCACAATGGATCTTGAAATACATTTTGAATGTTCGTGTGAATGATAAAACAGAAGCTTTTTCCAAAGTAGACCTGGAACATTTCTTCCAACAAACCAAAGAACAAGACGAAGACAACCAGGAATTAAATACAGAGCTTTTTGAAAACGCCCTGAGCCTGCCTACCATTAAAATCAGACAATGTCTGGTTCCACGTACAGAAATTGAGGGAGTAGACCAACGTATTTCTGTGCGAGAATTACAACATCGTTTTGTTCAATCTAAATTGAGTAAACTCATTGTTTTTGATGAGAATATCGACAATATTCTTGGTTACGTTCACCAGATAGACCTCTTTAAAAAACCACACAGTATCCAAGACATCATTCATCCTATTCTGGCTGTTCCGGAAAGCATGAGTGCTGCTGACCTGATCAATAAATTCACCAAGGAAAGAAAAAGCATTGCATGGGTTGTAGATGAGTTTGGTGGCACTGCAGGTATTGTAACCATGGAAGATCTGTTGGAAGAGATTTTTGGAGAAATACATGATGAATATGATGTAGAAGAGTTTGTAGAGAAGCAATTGGCTGATGATGAGTTCATTTTGAGCGGAAGACTGGAACTGGATTATCTCAAAGAAAAATATGAGCTCGAGTTTCCTGAAAATGAATCCGAAACGCTCAGTGGATATATCATTAATAAGCACGAATCCATTCCCAAACAAAAAGAGACCATCATTATTGACGATTATCGTTTTGATATCCTGAATGTGAGCGAAACACGTATTGATACAGTTAAGCTGAAAATATTACGCTAACACGCGAAGAGCCTATCTCGCTGTTAGTCTTGATCATCGACCACATCTTGAATCGGTGATTCAAACCCTTCACAACTGTCTCAACAAATATTCCATTGACTTATTTGTTTTTGTAGACCATTATCATTTCAGCTCAAATGAAGAAGTGGAAATGATGCAAACCGCCATGATAGAAATCGATCGTTCCGACATACTGATCGCAGAAGTATCCGTCAAAGCCATAGGGGTAGGTCTGGAAGCGGGTTATGCTGCCGCCAAAAACAAGCCTGTTTGGTACTTGAGAAATAAGGCTGCTGCTCATTCTTCTACCGTATCGGGCATCGCCAGTGAACGGATATACTACCTGGATGAGCAGGATCTCGCTCATCAACTAGACGGTATTATACATCCATATCATTGAATAGCCTATAAAATCGACGTTTTTCGTGTTCCTGTTACCCGTAACTTTGGCAACTCAAAAGCAGCGCGGATACATGGCTTTATTCAACAGAAACAGAGGACAGGAAAAAGCAGAGATGAGTTTTATTGACCATCTCGAAGAACTGAGACAGCATATCGTTCGCTCCATTATTGCTATTTTGGTAATGGCGATCGTGATCTTTATTTATCGCGATTGGGTTTTTGATAATATCATCACAGGTCCTATCAACCCTAATTTCATCAGCTATAAGGCGCTATGTGATTTTAGTCATTGGGCACATATGGGCGATGCACTGTGTATGCCACCGGTAAAAGTGGATATGCAATCCACCACTTTTGCCGGACAATTCCTCAGTAGTATTTCCATGGCACTGATTGGAGGTATTATTATTGCTTTTCCTTATATCTTCTGGGAGTTCTGGAAATTCATTAAACCCGCATTGAAAGAGAAAGAACTGAAGAATACCCGCTTCATTATTTTCTGGGTATCTTTTTTCTTCTTTTGTGGCGCAGCTTTCGGATATTTCTTACTAGGTCCATTTACGTTTAACTTTCTCGGCAGTTTTCAGTTAGGTACACAAGGACTACTCGTCACCAGACCCACATTAACAGATTATCTGGACAATCTTACCAACCTCATCCTAGGTTGTGGTATTGCATTTGAACTACCGGTGTTGGCATTTTTATTGACAAAAATCGGACTAGTCACCCCATCTTATCTTAGACGCATGCGCAAGTATGCAGCCGTAATTATATTAGTAGTTGCTGCCATCATTACGCCAAGTCCGGATTGGATGAGTCAGCTCATCGTATTCCTTCCACTATTTTTCTTATATGAAGTGAGTATCATCATTTCTGCTCGTGTATCGAAGGAGCAGGAAAGAAGAGAGCAAGAAGAGTGGAGTTAAGCGTATGATGCCTGGTCATTGTTCCGCTTATACATTTTTTAGTTTTTCGTTGGATCAATACTTTAATTTCACTGCTTAATTTTTAGTCATGAACTACGTGTTTGATGCTTCAAAACCGATTGCCATTGGTTCAGACCATGCCGGTTTTGAGTATAAAGAAGCCATCAAAAAATGGCTGACGGATAAAGGATATACCGTAAAAGATTTTGGAGCACCTTCTCTTGATTCGGTAGACTACCCCGATTTCGCCCATCCAACTGCTGCCAGTGTAGAGAATGGCGAAGCAGCGTTTGGTATTCTGTTTTGTGGCAGTGCCAACGGTGTAGCGATTACTGCCAACAAACATCAAGGTATTCGCGCCGGATTAAGCTGGCAAAATGATGTGGCTTCATTGATTCGTTTACACAATGATGCTAACCTCATCTGTATACCTGCCAGATTTGTTGCTTTACCACTTGCGCAACAAATGATTGAAATATTCATGACCACTGCTTTTGAAGGTGGACGTCATGCTACAAGAGTCAACAAAATTGCCTGTTCATAATGTTGTAAAGAAAATTTCCCGCTACGCACTTAACCGGATTTAAAAACCCAGATAATCCAATTTCATAAAAAAAATTATTACTTACCTTACGGCGCCACCACCATATGTTGTGATGGCTCTTTCATTTAAAATCAATTTATGAGAATCATTCTTTTATCAGCATTACTGCTATCTGCAGCCACAGGTATGGCGCAGAAAGGAGATCCTGCCACTTATGCCAGCACCATTACAGCTGTTGACCTTAAAAAACACCTCACTATTGTAGCCGGACCTGAAATGGAGGGTCGCGAAGCTGCCAGTGAAGGTGAAAGAAAAGCAGCTGCTTATCTGGAAAGTCAGTATAAAAAACTAGGACTAAAACCGGGTAATGGTAATAGTTACCTACAACCATTTACATTATTCCAATCTGAGTTAACAGAGACTGGATTGTCTGTAAATGGCCGTTCATTTCAGTTAGACAAAGACTATTCATTATCTGTAGCGATGGTACCCAATGGTAAATCCATGATCAATGAAGTAGTATTTGCTGGATATGGCCTTAGTGATTCCAGCAGAAATGATTATGCAAATCTTGATGTGAAAGGTAAATTGGTACTGATATTAGAAGGTTTACCAGGAAATGCCACTGTTACAAATCCTAGAGGTCCGGGTTCTTCGTTTGCAAAAATGACTATAGCCAGATCAAAGGGTGCAAGCGGTGTTTTAGTTGTATCTAAAAACTTCCCTAGAACAAACCCAAGTCAGTTAAAAGGCGGTTTGTCTATCAGCAAACCTACTATCGATGTAACTTTTACATCCATCACTATTTCAGAAGAGATTGCATCAGCTTTATTGGGCCGTACAGCTAAACTGAGCATGCAGCAAATATCTGAATTGAATAAAGGTGTTTATCGTTCTGAGTTATCAATCAAAGCAGATAAAAAAATCAATGAGCTACAAAGTGCCAATGTAATAGCAGTATTACCCGGTACCGATAAAGCAGATGAATATGTTTTCATTACCAGCCACTACGATCATGAAGGTATTATAAACGGACAGATCTATTATGGTGCAGATGATGATGGCTCTGGAACAGTGAGTGTACTTGAAATTGCTGAAGCATTTGTCAACGCCAAAAAGAAAGGAGAAGGTCCTAGAAGAACCATTGTATTCATGAATGTATCCGGTGAAGAAAAAGGATTATTGGGTTCTCGTTATTATTCAGAACATCCGATTTATCCATTGGACAAAACCACTGTTGATCTGAACATTGATATGGTGGGAAGAATTGATCCTACGTATAAAGGTGATTCTATGAACTATGTATATGTAATTGGTGATGATAAACTGAGTAGCGACTTAACACCTATTACCAATGAAGTAAATCAGAAATACTTTAAGATGGAATTGGACAGAAGATTCAATGATCCAAATGATACCAATCGTTTTTATTACAGAAGCGATCATTACAATTTTGCTGCAAAAGGCGTTCCCATTATTTTCTATTTCAATGGTACACACCGCGATTACCACAGACCTACCGATACGGTTGATAAAATCAATTTTGATCTGATGGAAAAAAGAGTTCGACTCATTTACCATACGGCCTGGGTCATTGCACAAAAAGATACGATGCTGAAAAGAGATATTCCACTGAATATGCCTCCACGCTAAAACAAAAAAGCTCCGAATTAAATTCGGAGCTTTTTTGTTTTACACGATTACTAGAAATTATACTTTATTATTTTATAAATTTAATACTTGAAGGTTTTAAGTAATTTGTATTTTATTTGAAAAAATAGTCGAGTTATGAAAATCACAATACTAGGACAAGGATTTGAAAAAGAATCCGAGAATTCTGTTGGAAATTATTTAATGAAATTTTTAAAGGATAAAAATTTTCATAGCTTTTATGCGATTACCGCTTTTACAAGTTTCGCAGGTGTTACTGGTATTCAAAAACACTTGGAAAATGGGAAACATCTGAAAAACGTAACAATTATTACTGGCGTAGACCAAAAAGGTACATCGGAAGAGGCCTTAAGAGCATTACTTAAACTTAATATCAATTCTTATGTATTTTTTGTCCCACCACCATCACCAATTTTTCACCCGAAAATTTATTTATTTGAAGGCCAAAAAAAATCAGAATTAATAATTGGCTCTTCGAATCTTACTGTTAATGGCCTTTTCACTAATCTCGAAGCCTCAATTCTACTAAGTATTTCGAATCAAAAAGTTAGTGACAAAAAAACTTTAGAAAGATTGAAACAGTATTTCACTGGTCTTTTTGATTATAGTGACCCTAATTTAAAACCTTTAACAAATGAATTAATTACTGATTTAGTTAATGCTAAAATCGTACCCACAGAAACAGAAAGAAAGGAACTTCAAGACAAAAGAGAAGACTCGGATACGGTTGATACAAAAGCTATACTTTCTAAGATTTTTCCAAAAAGAACAAGTGCTAAAATCCCAAGAGATTTTCGGAGTATAAAAAAAGATATTATTAAAAAATCAGTACCCCCTTCCATACTCAAAGGACTAACTCTTTTATGGGAAAGCGGTCCACTAACTGAAAGGGATTTGAATATTCCTAAAGGACCTAACACGAATCCCACAGGATCAATGCTTTTTAAGAAAGGAAGAACTGATGCTATTGACCAAAGACACTACTTTCGTGATGTAGTTTTTGCTTCATTAAAATGGGTTTTCGATACACGAAAAGGCTCTTCACATTTAGAAAAAGCTGCTGGTTTATTTAGATTGGAGGTCTTGGGAAAAGACTATGGAACTTTCGCATTAACACTAACACATAATCCCAAAACCGATACCCAGTCTTATTTTCAAAAGAATTCAATGACTTCAATTAGCTGGGGTGACGCAAAACCTATTATAGCAAAGAAAAAACTTATTGGAAGAAGTGCAAAACTGTACAGAAGTTTCCCCAATAATGGCGAATATGTACTTATTATCAGTTAACTAGTTTTCATCTTCACAACTGTTAATAATTCATTATAAAAAAGATTTTTTAATAGGTGCCCACTACTTATTTTTGGACTGAAGTAGTCCAAAATGATATTTGAAAAAACCTTTGGTGAAACTGTCAGAAAGCTTAGAGAAGAAAGACAACTTACTTTACGAGAAGTAGCAGATGCATTAGCAATTGACATCTCTATGCTTAGTAAGGTTGAGAAAAATAATCGCAAGCCAACTAAACAATTAATATCAAAATTTGCTGAATATTTCGATGTTAGCACCAAAGATCTGATTATCGCTTTCTTAAGTGACGAAATTGCTTATCAAGTTTTAGAAGACTTAGATTTATCAAATAAAATATTTAAAGCTGCGGAAGGGAAAGTGAACTATCTAAAAAATAAAAAGAAGTCAAGAGTATGAAGCTAATAACGCAAGCATCAGCAGAAAAATTGAGAGGTGGATTTTATACTCCAGAGCCTATTGCGGAGTTTATATTAAAATGGGGCATTAATGGAAGTAAAAACTATGATATTCTTGAGCCAAGTTGTGGTGATGGTGTTTTTTTAGAACAACTTCAAAAACATAAATTAAAATATAAATCAGTTACAGCGATTGAGCTCGACAGGCAAGAAGCCCAAAAAGCTGATAAAATAAAGCTAAAAAATAAACAATTAATAAATACAGATTTTCATAAATTCTGCAATAATACTTTAGAAAGATTTGACTTAATAGTAGGTAACCCTCCATATATACGTTATCAATTTTTTGATAAGTTTCAGCAAATAGCTGCAGCAGATATTTTCATCAAAGCTGGTTTAACATATTCTAAGCTAACTAATGCTTGGGTTTCATTTGTAGTTGGATCATCACTTCTACTTAAAGAAAATGGAGGTAAAATAGGCTTTGTTTTACCTGCCGAAATTCTTCAAGTTTCTTTCGCCCAGCAACTCAGGCATTTCATTTCGAGTTTTTATAATAAAATAAACATTATTTCTTTTGAAAAATTAGTATTCCCTGATATTCAACAAGAAGTAGTTTTATTGTTATGTGAAAAGAACAATAGCAAGAACCATAACATTGAGCATATTGAATTACATGATGCAAGTGAACTAGCGTTTTTGGATGTTGCAAGACTGAAAAGCCCTCGTAAGAGAATTGATTTTAAAAGTAATAAATGGACATTCTATTTTTTAGATCAAGAAGAAATTGATTTTCTTGAGAATATCTCTATTAAGCGAAATATTCCTACACTTGGAAAATTTGCAAATGTTGAAGTCGGAATAACTACAGGTTCAAATGATTTTTTTACTGTGCCGCTAACAACTGTTGAGGAATATGATTTGCACAATTATGCTAAGCCGATGGTTGGGAGAAGCGTCCAAGTAAATAGCATAATATTTACTGAGAAAGACTGGGAAAAAAATAAATTTTCAAAAGCAAAGGCTCATCTCTTAGTATTCCCAGAAAGCAAACTATTAAATAAAAAAAATGGGGCTGTAAGGTATATTTCTCATGGAGAATCAATTGGTATTAACAAAGGCTACAAAACAAGTATTCGTGATGATTGGTTTGTAGTGCCTTCTCTAAAAATTTCTGACGCCCTTTTTATAAGGCGAAATAATTTATATCCACGATTGATCATAAATCAAGCTAAGGCATATACAACTGATACAATGCATAGAGTATTTCTGAAGCCAGGAACCGAACTCAATGCATTTACCGCAAGTTATTATAACTCGCTTTCATTAGCATTTGCAGAAGTTTGTGGTCGTAGCCATGGAGGCGGGGTACTAGAATTGATGCCCAATGAAGCCGAGAAAATCCTTCTCCCTTATCATAAGGCTAATAGCTATCTGCTTAAAAAAATTGATACCCTAATTAGAAAAAAAGCTTCCATTGATGATATAGTCAAAATGACAAATCAATCAATATTAAAAGATCATTATGGTATGAGTGAAAAAGAAATTAAAATTGCTCATACAATTTGGAAAAAATTGTCCACTAGACGGTTAAATAGGAGCAAATGATTTTATTCCGAAATACCTCTTCTAACAAAAAATATAAGTTATAAGCAACACTTTACCTCAGTGAGTTAAAAAACTACACCAGATTACCTCTTAACAATAATGGTAATCCTGAATTATCTTACCACCCTAACAAATACGCAAAGATCAAAGGCGCTACAATCGTAGCATCACTCTCTACAATATATTTAGGCGTATGGATATCTAATTTACCCCAGGTAATCTTTTCATTCGGTACCGCACCGGAATAAGAACCATAAGAAGTAGTGGAATCACTGATCTGACAGAAATAACTCCAGAAAGGAACATCATGCCATTCCAGATCTTGGTACATCATTGGCACTACGCAAATCGGGAAATCACCTGCAATACCACCACCGATCTGGAAGAATCCAACACCTTTACCACCACTGTTCTGACGATACCAATCGGCCAACCATACCATGTATTCGATACCACTTTTTACTGTGCTCGCTTTTAATTCGTTTTTGATTACATAGCTGGCAAAGATGTTACCGGTAGTACTGTCTTCCCAACCCGGCACCACGATCGGCAGATTTTTTTCAGCAGCAGCTACAATCCAGCTGTTCTTAGGATCAATTTCATAGTATTGTTTCAGATCACCACTCAATACTGTTTTGTATAAAAATTCATGTGGAAAATAACGCTCACCTTTTGCTTCAGCATCTTGCCATTGTTTCAATAAGTGCTTTTGTAATCTTCTGAATGCTTCTTCCTCAGGAATACAAGTATCTGTTACACGATTGTAATGGTTCTCTAATAAATCCCACTCATCTTGAGGAGTAAGATCTCTGTAATTAGGCACTCTTTTATAATGACTATGTGCCACCAGATTCATCACATCTTCTTCCAAATTGGCACCGGTACAACTGATGATGGCCACTTTATCTTGACGAATCATTTCTGCCAGACTAATCCCCAGTTCAGCAGTACTCATGGCGCCTGCCAAGCTTACCAGCATTTTTCCGCCTTCCAGCAAATGGGTTTCATATCCTTTTGCTGCATCAACCAATGCAGCGGCATTGAAATGTCTGTAATGATGCATAATAAACTGAGAAACAGGCCCTTTCGTCATATTCGGTGATTTTGAGGGGCAAAAGTAAATTTTTTAAACGGTTCGGGAAAGTGCAATTAAAATAAAAAAGCCCCCCAGCCTATTGACCGGGAGGACTTCCGATTAACCAAACCAACTTATTTACTCTTCTCAAAAATGGTCACATTGCCGTACAATGAAACTTCCAGAATCTTACGGTCTGCGTCATTTTCTAAGGAAACAAAATATTTTCTTTCGCCATTGAATTCAAATTCAATCGTTTCAGTGACTTTGTATTTACCATAACTTTTTCTGATCTTTTGAATGGCGTTCAATGGTAAACGTTTCAGATCTGTTTTTCTTGAAGTGCCAATCATATCTCCTGAGGCATTGAAGAAAGCTTCTACCTGCTCTCCTTCAATCGTGAATTTTGCCTTGCTATAATCTTCAGTAACTGTCCAGTTAACATCCGTAGCATCAGTAAATTGCACTTGAAATGCAGTCAATACGCGGTAACTAACTTTGCTTACATCTGAAGCAAATACTTGACTGCCAATCATAGCAGCAATCAAAGTGGTTAAAAAAATCTTTTTCATGTTTTCTGTTTTTTAAGTTTAAGTATGATGATGTATATCTTTCGGTTGACAAATCAAAACTAGTGCTTACAATACCCGACATCCATTCTTTATGACCAATGCGATCAGAAGATTACTTCAGTATTATGAGCGGTGTTAATGACTATGTTAACAGGAGTTAATAGACAGCTGAAACCCTTATCAACATTGCATTTCAAAAAGTTTCATAATAAAAAGATAAAGGCGTTATGGTGTGGTTAATTTTTAGAAGTGGTGAACCAATACTTAGATGACAAAGCTGTTGTATCTTTAAGCAAAGCCTTACCATGAGACGAGTTTTTACATCCCCGCTTCTGGCAGTGGTTATTTTAGCATTGCCATTTCTGTATCTGGGTATACAATACGCAAGCTTACCCGATACCGTACCTGTACATTTCAATGCAGAAGGAGTAGCTGATGGATTTGGATCAAAATCTTCCTTATGGCTACACACCTGTATTATCTCTGTAGTTGCCTTAAGCACTTATTTACTCATCAGCAACCTACATAAAATTGATCCGAAAAAAACAGCCAAAACCTCTGCTGCTACCTTGCATCTTATAGCGATTGTTATTGTATTGTTTCTTTCCGTGATCAATATCAGCATTACATATAGTGCTGTCAACTATCCTGCTAGTTTTAATCTTACAACAGTTGTTCTATTCGCTGTTGGACTTTTATTATCGTTTATAGGCTATCAGATGCGTACGATACAACCCAATTATTTTATTGGTTTACGATTACCCTGGACATTAGAAGATGATGACAATTGGAACGCTACACATCGGTTGGCTGCTCAACTTTGGATTCCCGGTGGATTGATCATTGCCATTATTGCCTGGTTATTGCCTTTTTTTAGTGCATTTATCACCACCATCATCATCACAATCATCATGATCATCATTCCGGCTATATTTTCTTACCGCTTTTTCAGAAAAAAACAGGCATGAATTATCTCGCACATGCTTTTTTATCTTTTAATAAACCGGGATTGCTGATCGGTAATATGATCAGCGATTTTGTCAAGGGAAAAAAACAGTTTGACTATACACCCGATATTCAAAAAGGCATCAGGCTGCACAGAATGATCGATACATTCACTGATGCACACGAGGCCACACAAGCAGCAAAACAACTATTAAAACCTGCTGTGGGTCCTTATGCAGGTGCTTTTATAGATGTAGTTTACGATCACTTTTTAGCCATCGATACAAATATGTTATCCGATCAGGAATGGAAAGCATTTGCAGAACAGACTTATGCTACTTTACATGCACATGAATCATTGTTACCGGAAAAGTTTGCCAGAATGCTTCCTTATATGAGCAGTCAGAACTGGTTATACAATTACCGTCACAAATGGGGGATCCAAAAAAGTTTTGAGGGGGTGGTACGAAGAGCCTCATATCTGGAAGATAGTACTGCTGCCTATCGGTTATTTGAAGATCATTACACGATTCTACAGGAAGCATACCATACATTTTTCCCTGATGTTAAAAAAATGGCTACTGCCTTTTCAAACACTTTGTGAAACGCTTATGCAGCTATCTTTGCCAAAAAATAAATACCACATGAAGTTTCTATTGCTGAGTATTTCATTACTAGTCAACTTTTGCATGTTCGCCCAACAAAAACCGACAGATCTGGATAAGTCGCCCATGGATATGAGCTACTGGCCTGCTAACTACCCCATTCTTAAACTCAGTGGTAAAGCAAAAGATGCTCCTATTGCACGTGTTATTTATGGCAGACCTTTAAAAAGCGGACGCGATATTTTTGGAGGTATCATCAAGTACAATGAAATATGGAGACTAGGTGCCAATGAAGCTTCAGAAGTAGAGTTTTTCAAGAATATACGTATCGACGGTAAATTGGTACCCAAGGGAAGATATACTTTGTATTGTGTACCAACAGAAGATAAATGGACCATGATCTTGAATAAAGACAATTTCTGTTGGGGTAATTTTAATTATGACGCAAAAAAAGACTTATTGAGAACAGAGATTGATATCGCCAGAAACAATGAAACCGTTGAAGCATTCACCATTTATTTTGAAGAAACCAAAAACAACGGTGCCCAAATGATTATTTTATGGGATGATCTAAAAGCAATATTACCCATGACCTTTATCGAAGATGCACCCGTAAAAACTACTAAAAAGAATTAAACCATCCCTTGTATGAAACTTGCTACAAAATATATACATGCCGGTACAGAACCCGATCCATCTACCGGTGCGATTATGACACCTATTTATCAAACTTCTACTTATGTGCAGGAAGCACCCGGAGTAAATAAAGGTTTTGAATATGCCAGAAGTCAGAATCCTACCCGAAAAGCATTAGAAGAAGCATACGCGCAAATCGAAAATGGAAAATACGGACTGGCATTTAGCAGTGGTGTAGCAGCTACCGATGCCGTCATTAAACTCTTATCGCCCGGCGATGAAGTGATTGCAGCCAATGATATGTATGGTGGTACTTATCGCTTATTCACCAAAGTGTTTGAGAAATTTGGTATTCAGTTCAAGTATGTAGATACAACCAATACTGAAAATGTAGCGGCAGCCATCTCAGCAAACACAAAACTTATCTGGATTGAAACACCTACCAATCCACTGATGAATATCACAGATATTGCTGCAGTGGCAGCCATTTCAAAAAAAGCAGGGGCATTGCTTTGTGTTGACAACACTTTTGCTTCCCCCTATTTACAAAATCCTTTAGACCTGGGTGCAGATATCGTGATGCATTCTGCTACCAAATACCTGGGTGGACATAGTGATGTGATTCAAGGATGTTTAATAATGAATGATGCGGATCTGCGTGAAAAATTATACTTCATTCAAAAAAGTTGCGGTGCTGTTCCCGGACCGATGGATTGTTTTTTGGTGTTGAGAGGTATTAAAACCTTGCATGTTAGAATGCAGCGCCATTGTGAGAACGGAGAAAAGATGGCTAATTTTCTACGCACTCATCCAAAAGTACAACAAGTGTATTGGTGTGGCTTTACAGATCATCCCGGTTATGCCGTTGCCAGTCAACAAATGCGTGGCTTTGGTGGTATGATGAGCTTCACTTTAAAAGATGATAGTGTTGAGAATGCCAAACGTGTATTATCATCAACCCATGTATTTGCACTCGCAGAAAGTTTGGGTGGTGTTGAATCACTCATCAACCATCCGGCATCTATGACACACGCTTCTATTCCAAGAGAAGAAAGAATTAAAAATGGATTGAGTGATAGTTTGATCAGACTCAGTGTAGGTATTGAAGATATCGATGATTTGATCGCTGATATTGATCAGGCCATCGGATGATTTTCGTTGGATACAATTTCACAAAAAAGAAGCCGTCTCAATAACATAATTGAGGCGGTTTCTTTTTTATTTGATCCTTAATAATTTTTCAATCGCTTTATCCAAAGTGGCTTCTTGTTTAGCAAAACAAAAACGAATGACTTTATCATCTTTCCCATCTTTATAGAATGCAGAAACAGGTATGGTAGCTACGCCATATTCAGTTGTTAGTCGCTTGGCAAAGACCATATCCGGTTCATCACTGATAGCTGCATAACTGTAACACTCAAAATAACTTCCATGAGATGGAATACATTGAAAAGGGGTTTGTTCCATTTGTTTTCTGAAATAATCTCTTTTCAGCTGTATCTGAGCACCCAATTCCAGATAAGCCTGCGCATCATCCAAGTAAGTAGCCAGTGCAACTTGTTTAGGTGTATCACAAGTAAAACAATTGAACTGATGCACTTTTCGAAACTCTTTCATCAATTCAGATGAACTGATACAATAACCTAATTTCCATCCCGTACAGTGATAGGTTTTACCAAAAGAAAAACATACAAAGCTGCGTTTCAATAATTCAGGATAACGAAGAATGCTTTGATGTGTGAGTCCATCAAAGATCAAATGCTCATACACTTCATCACTCAGAATAATGATATTCGTTCCTTCTACCAAACTGGCTAAAGCTTGCATATCAGCAGCAGATAAAACAGCGCCGGTAGGATTATGCGGTGAGTTGATCATGATCATCCTTGTTCTGCTCGTGATCTTTTGTTTGACCTCCTCCCAAGGAATACTATAATCTGGATAATTCAAAGCGATGCGAACGGCAACTGCCCCATTGATCTCAATATTCGGAATATAACTATCGTATGCCGGTTCAAATACAATCACTTCATCACCGGGTTGTAAAACGGCTGTCAATGCAGTATAGATGGCATAAGTGCCACCGGGAGTAATGGTGATATCTGTTTCTGCATCCACAGCAGTAGCATACAGTTGCTGCACTTTTGCTACCAGTTTTTGACGCAATAACGGATAACCATTCATATGCACATATTGATTGGCGCCATCACGCATGGCTTTGGCTACCAGCTCATGCAGTGTTGGGTTCATGGGGAAGTCAGGAAATCCTTGTCCGAGATTCACCGCATTATACTGCGCTGCCAGCTGACTCATCACAGTAAAAATGGTAGTCCCTACATCCGGTAGTTTAGAAAGGATCGATACAGACACGTTGAATAATTTATTCCGGCAATTTACGAACGGAAATGCATTCGCCGTTGATCATTCATTCAACTGATACTGTTTAATATTGAAATCAAAAAGAGTTACGGGGTAATTTGATTGGCCAGTCTTTTCAATTCAATCTCAGCCAACTTAGCCGTATAATTCAGGTTCAACAATCGGAAACCCGATGTTTCAAAACTTTGTTGTGCCTGTCTAACATCAATGATGGTAGCCTGATTGAGTTCAAAGCGTTTTAAAACGAGGTCAACCAATTGCATGGAGAGTTTATAATTTTCAACCTCTGTTTCCAATTGTTGCAGCGCATTTTTATATGCCTGATAGGTTCTAACAGCGCCTGTTTCCAAGGTTTGCACCAATGTTTCTTTTTGTAGCACAGCATTTTTTGAATTGATCTCTGCTACTTGTTGCTGACGCTTGAATGCCGTACCATTATAAATGGGAATACTCAGGTTCAAACTAATAAACGGACCATAACTCTGGTTCTGCAAAATGAAACCTGCACCACTTCTTGTATTGTTGAAATTATATCCGGTATTGGCGCGAAGAGTAGGCATACCCAATGCTTCTGTTTCTTTTTCAATCAGTTCATTGATCTTGATCTGTTCATTTGCACTCAATAACTGCGGATTGTCTTTCAACTTGGTACGAATATTTTCCAATGAAAGGTTACGCTCAACGATGATGGTATCCTGAATGGTAATGGTGGAATCCGGATTGAGGAATAATAAATTCAGCAAATCGGTTTTGCCTTGTTGTATCACCAATGCTTGCTGCTGTTTCAATTGTACTTGTGCGTTCAAATCCAATCTGGCCTGGAAAATATCGGCGTTATTGGATAATCCGGCTTCTTTGCGAGCCATTAGGATATCCAATCTTTTTTGAAACACATCAATGGATTGTTCAATGGTTTTAATAAACTCCTGTTGACGAACCACATCATAATAACGGGTGGCTACGGCTGCCATGGTATTTTGAATCTGAGCATCCAACAGGTAACGGTTTTGGATCACCAATTCATTCAAACGCTTTTTAGTAGTGACCACCCGATAGCCATTGGATAAAAGAATGGTACCGGTAACACCCACACTCAGGTTATTCGAGCTAACATTGTTACGAGTTGTATTTCTAGATGGATCCGGAAATTTTTGGTTGATGGAAACGATCTGTTCATTGTCATTGGCGGTTGCTGTAACCGTAGGCAATGCACCGGCAACACCCGGATGATTATTGATGGTGCTGATCTCTACATTATTCTTAGCCAATTGAATATCGAGGCTATTCTTCAGTGCAAGATTGATGGCATCTGAAAGTGTAAGGCGACCTTGTGATAGCGCCATTCCTGCATTCAGACAACAAACGAGTATCAATAGTTTTTTCATTGGAGTGAAATTACCAACAGCATTCAACAATAACCCTTGTTTTTACACCAACGGGCGATCAGCTTACAAAAGTGCCTACATTCATCCCTTCAACCACTTTCAGCAGGTTTCCGGGTTTGTTCATATCAAACACAATAATGGGGAGTTTGTTTTCCATGCAAAGGGTGAAAGCCGTCATATCCATCACTTTCAGGTTATTGGTGATACATTCCTGAAAACTGATTTTATCATATTTAGTGGCAGTAGGATCTTTCTCCGGATCCGCTGTATATACGCCATCAACACGGGTACCCTTTAAAATCACATCTGCTTTCATCTCAATGGCACGAAGAGAACCTGCTGTATCTGTTGTGAAATAAGGATTACCGGTACCTGCTCCAAAAATCACCACCCTTCCTTTCTCCAAATGACGCAAAGCTTTTCTGCGGATATAAGGCTCAGCTACCTGCTCCATATTGATGGCACTTTGTAAACGGGTATACACGCCAATCTTCTCCAACATCGCCTGCATCGCCATGGCATTGATCACCGTAGCCAGCATACCCATATAATCGCCATGTGCTCGCTCAATACCACTCTCTGCCTCATTCATGCCTCGATAAATATTTCCTCCACCAATCACAATCGCTACCTGAACCCCTAAATTGGTCACGAGTTTGATATCGTGCGCATATTGTTCAATGATCTGCGGGTTGAATGGATCACCATTTTTTTGATCGCCTAATAAGGCTTCACCCGATAACTTGAGGAGGATTCTTTTGAACTTAGGAAGCATGGGAATGATTTGTTTGCAAATAACCTGAATTTTTGGTCAAATGCCAAATGAGAGAATGGCGGATGTCTGATGTCTGATGTCTGATTTGATTAGCAGAAGATTAGCGATGAGCTGCAGGCTGCACGCTACAGGCTACAAGGGGTTTGATGAATTCCCTCATGCGTCTCTGAGGTAATAGTCCTTAAGACTCCTGTGTCGAACAAATAAACCATACCCCATGAACTATAACCTATGAGCCATCAGCTACCAGCAAATCCGCCATTTCTATGGAGTGCTTCAATGAGTTGAGATCATTCCAGTCGCTATGCGCAACAATGATGTGTTTGGGAGACGGGTATTTTTGTTGTACTCTTTTTAAGGTGTTGGCATATTCTTTCACATTACCATCTCCTAAAAATCCTAGATTGGTATCCGAAGCACCTTTGATCAAACATCCGCCATACAATACTTTCTCTGTGGGAAACCAAATCACAATATTATCTTCCGTATGACCCGGACCCGGATAAAATATTTCAAATCGGTAATTCCCAACCTGAAACAAAGTGTCTTTATTCATGAGAAAAGCAGCTCGCTTCGCAGCATTCTTTTTACTCAGTTCATCTGTTTTTCGAGTAGTATAAGTCTTGATACCTTTTTGATGATAATATTCCAATCCCGCTGTTTTATCGCTATGCCAATGGGTAGCAAAAGCCATGATGACGGGTTGATGATGTCTGGCTTGTATGCTGTCTAACAAAGGCTGAAACTGCGTAGTATCCCAAGGTGTATCAAACATGACCACACCATCCTTTGTAACCACATACATTCCATTCGCAGGTACTTGTGTATTTTGATAAGTATTGTACGTGGTGTAGATATAAAAAATATTTGTAAGTGCTGTGATCTTGAGTTTGGGGTTTGTTGATTGTGCAATCAACGGTGTGATTAAAAAAAGAAAGCCAAAAGACAATAATAATTTACGCATAAAATAGATAATGAGGATTTGAAGCAATATACCCATTTACAGTCATCCTAAGGAGCGTTTATAGCATCATCCGAAACTTTTGGAAAGTTTTAGAACTTTCCAAAAGTTCATCTGTACCCTTCGTCGTCATTTCCGACTCTCGTCGGAAGACTCCTTAGGGTGACAACTTTATCTTATATAACAACTCCTTACTTATATTTGGAATATGATAACCTGTTTAGGATATTATGATTCAATAAAACAATCCAATACTATGAATCTACTTTCAGTTCTTCGATCCGGTTTTTGTATAGCAGCCATGCTCATAACACAGGATACCATTGCGCAGATGACTACGCAATTCCTTGAACCCAATATATCCATCACCTATGATACCACCCGATTCAAACCCTACAAGCGTGATATTTTTACCTTTCGGGTGCAGGGCGAACAGACTGAAATAAAATTGAGTCCCGGACTTTCGGAAAAAGCCCCTTCACTTGATAATAAAAAAACAACCAATCTTTCTGAACTGGAAGACTACTATAAAAATACAATAGACAGACTAAAAAAGGATCCCGGCTCCTTTTCTTTATCGGGCAATCCAGTGATTGAATATGAGCGAAAACCCTTAAAAATGGGATCGTTTCGAGGTTTTAGTTTTGTTGAGGAAGGTAAGAGTGATAAAAAACGTTATGCGCAGATATTTGCAAGTCATCTGTCTGCCAACGATTACACATCCATTCACTTACGCTCATTTGAGCAGAAACCGGTGGACATTCAATATCAAATACTGACCGAATTCCTAAAAGGTTTTAAATCCTATTCAGCAGCAGAATTAGCTACACATGAAGCAGATATCCGAAAGAAATATACCGTAGTGGTGAGTAAGGCGGAGACTGTTCCGGCTTCATTACAGCAACGTGCAAAAGAATATATTGCCCTCGTACGCACCAAAGAGCCGATGCAAGACAAGATCAAAGAAGTATACATATCTGTTGATGGCTACGCAGAAGTTTTTTCGCCCAATGAAAAAGGTGAAATCTATATCGCCACGAAAAGTAATAAAAAAGGAATGATAGAAAGAACAGGTAGACTGATCGTCATTTCACCCATCGGTAAACACATCAGTATTCCATTTAGCTTTCAATATGAACAGCAATGATCTTGTACCGATATCACTTGGAATATACTATTGCGCATAGATTCTAGTCCCCCATTTCCAGCAGAATAAACCCTGAAAAAACAGGAATACCATTAATGATATTAGTGTAGGTATTGCTTTTCTGCAGGGTGTACTTTCTAGACTCTACCACTCATCTTCAAAAGATGCAGCTTCCCACGATCGTCTCCCGAGGTAAGAGGGGGACGTTGCGGAGAACTTCTTTTTTGGATCGGGGTGACATTCCGGTATCACCCCGTTACAAGTCCGTTATAAGTCCGTTATAAGTCCGTTATCGGTCCGTATTCCAAGCGGTATTCATTCGAGTTTCATTTGATATTCATCCGCCCTCCATTCGTATTATATCAACCCTCCCCCTAGGTATCAGCTTATCGCCCCCTTATCTATCTAAGGTCGTTCATTATGATTGCTTGGGGTTTTGCCAAAGAAAACCCCAAGAAGACCCGAAAGAAGTACGGCATATGTAATACGTAAGTGCGCTAATGAGTAAAAACGATTTGTTCATACACCCGTCACCCTTCGTCGGCGACGAAGGGTTCCCAATCTCGTAACTACCTACCCCGTATTGCCACTACTTTTGCAACCACATCCATTGAGCCACAAGAAATTACATATCGCCTTGGTAGGTAACCCGAATAGCGGGAAGAGTTCGCTCTTCAACAGCCTTACCGGATTGAACCAGAAAGTGGGCAACTTTCCCGGTGTTACCGTTGACAAAAAGACCGGCAGCACCCGTTTGGATGACCGCACCGAAGCTGAACTCATTGACCTGCCCGGTACATATAGTCTGTATCCGCGCAGGGCCGATGAATGGGTGGCGTACAAGGTGCTCATGGGCGCCGATACCGATCTGAAAGCTGATGTAGTATTGCTCGTGGCCGATGCCAGCAACCTCAAACGCAACCTGCTCTTCTGTAGTCAGATGATTGATCTGAAGATTCCGGTAGTGATGGCACTCACCATGAATGATATCGCTTCCAAAAAAGGTATCAAGATCGATATCAGTGGACTAGAAGCCGATCTCGGTATTCCCGTTGTGGCAGTGAACCCCAGAAAAAACAAAGGTCTCAACGAACTCAAGAAAGTATTGGCACAGGTATCCAGACTGGGTAACAGTGCCGTACCTCGTGATTTCATCGACAATAAAAAACTGGCAGCGCCATCCATCGATGCCATTCAACAACTCGATGGCTCTTTGAGTGATTATGCTGCTGTACATTATCTCATCAACCACGAAAGTTTTCCACTCAGCGAAACTGTTCAGCAAAAAATAGAACAGATAGAGATCGATCATAAATTCAATCCTACCAAAACACAGGCTGAAGAAATCATGCATCGATACACACGTATCCGCCAGATCATGCAGCAAAATGTATTGGAGCCCGGACCGCTTGAGAAAAAACTCTTTACCGATAAATTAGACAACCTACTTCTACATCATACCTGGGGTTATGTGATCTTGTTATCCGTTCTCTTTCTCTTGTTCCAAAGTATTTTCTGGCTCGCCGCATTTCCGATGGATGGTATTGAATGGGGCTTTGCTGAGATCAGCGGATGGTTGGGTACGCATCTTCCTTCCGGCTGGTGGAGTGATCTCATCATCAATGGACTGGTAGCCGGTTTGAGCGGCATCCTGGTTTTCGTTCCACAGATCATGATCCTTTTCGGATTGATCACCATTCTCGAAGACACCGGTTATATGGCGCGCATCAGTTTCCTCAGTGATAGACTCATGCGTAAAGTTGGATTGAACGGTAAAAGCGTGATGCCCATGGTGAGTGGTTTTGCTTGCGCTGTTCCTGCCATCATGAGTGCTCGTAATATCGAGAACAGAAAAGAACGTTTGCTCACCATCATGGTTACACCACTCATGAGTTGTAGTGCACGTTTACCGGTATACACGATTTTGATTTCTTTGGTGATTGATGATACTTATTATTTGGGCTTTCTCAGTTTACAAGGTTTGGTGATGATGGCACTCTACTTACTCGGTACAGTGATGGCACTCATCGTGAGTTATGTGATGAAGTGGTTCATCAAGATCAGTGAGAAAAGTTTCTTCATCCTCGAACTCCCCATCTACCGTGCCCCTCGTTGGAAAAATGTAGTCATCACCATGGTAGAGAAAGCACGCATCTTCGTTACCGATGCGGGTAAAGTCATCATGGTCATCAGCTTATTGCTGTGGTTCTTGAGTAGTTATGGTCCGGGGGACAGAATGGAAAAAACGGAGACAAAATATGTAGCACTGATCCAGCAAATGCCTGATCAGATTGATTCTTTACAAAGACAATTGTCTACCGAAAAATTACAGAACTCTTATGCCGGTATCCTCGGACAATTCATTGAACCTGCGATTCAACCTTTAGGATACGATTGGAAAATTGGTATCTCTCTCATCACTTCTTTTGCGGCACGTGAAGTATTTGTGGGCACCATGGCTACACTCTATAGTGTGGAAGAATCGGATGATAGTTCTTTACGTGCCAAACTGCAATCTGCGAAACATGCGGATGGTTCTAAAGTATATACACTGGCTGCGGCACTTTCACTCATGGTGTTTTATGTGTTGGCGATGCAGTGTATGAGTACACTCGCTGTTGTAAAGCGTGAAACCAAAAGTTGGAAATGGCCCACCATTCAATTGATCTACATGACCGTTCTTGCTTACGGAATGAGTTGGATTACTTATATACTGTTTAGTTAAAAACAAATTATCTGCGTCAATCATGACAATCCGCTCCATCTGCGTTCCATTTACAACTATATAGAACACGGATTTTCATGATTTTCATGATCTACGCTGATTCAATTCGTGTACCACAAAAACTATCCGCGTCAATCATGATAATCCGCTCCATCTGCGTTCCATTTACAACTATATAGAACACGGATTTTCATGATTTTCATGATCTACGCTGATTCAATTCGTGTACCACAAAAACTATCTGCGTCAATCATGATAATCCGCTCCATCTGCGTTCCACTTTACTGAAATAGCACACGGATTTTCATGATTCTCATGATTTACGCGGATATAGATAGCAACTTACTTTTTATAGTAGTTCCACAACAGGGATGATAGTTTTCGGGTGAGGGTCCAGGCTTCGTTGGAGGGGGTCCAGCTTTGGTCTTGATTGTTTTTGGTGCAGATGCAGAAGACATAATTTACCCCTTCTCCTTGTACATAAATCACTTCACTTCTACTCGCATTTACTGCGCCGTTTTTACTCGCTACAAAAACACCTGCAGGTATGGATGACAATCCCTCCTCATCCCAATAATTTCTCCCGAGTAGTTTCAACATCTTATCACTGGCAGAGTCACTAAGAATTTGTCTGGCAGCTATCTTTTCAAACAATGTCGCCATTTCACGCGGCGTGGTTTGTCCCCAACCAAAGATCTTTCTGATCTCTTCTCTTCCGGGTGTGCGGCTGTTTACTTTGGTATTCGGAAATCCCAAACTATCCATCAACTGATTGATACGTGTTCCCGTACCTGCCAATGACTGCAACCATAAACTGGCAGTATTATCACTCGTGGTGAGCATGAGCATCATCACTTTACTCAGATCGATCTTCTCATTGTTTTTGAAGGAACCTAAAATATCTACTCCTTCATACAACAATGAATCTTTATAGGTCAGTGATTGATGATAATCCAATTCTTTTTTACTGATCTTATCCATCACACCAATCATAATCGGCACTTTCACCATACTGGCAGTTGGGAATACGGTATCGGCATGTACGGCTGCTACTCTATTTTTCTTCAGATCGTGCACATACACACCAATATCTCCACGGAAACCTTGTAAAAGTGTTTCAATTTGTTGCTGTAATTTTTTATCGGTCTTTTGCGCATTCAACTGAATACAACCAATAAGCAAACAAAAAAAGAAAATACGTTGCATAGCAAGAGATTGATGCAACAAGATAGAAATTTAAAATATATCCTCCGCGTAATCTCTGTTTCTCTCGCTTTTGTGGTTATTTTTTTTTACCACAGTGACCACAGCGTTATTACTCACCCCATGCCGCCAATACCTCTTCCGCATGTTTTTTGGACATGGGTTTCTGGATGATGTTTTTGATCTTTCCATTCTCATCGATCAAAAAAGTAGTACGGATGGTGCCCATGAATTCTTTTCCCATGAATTTTTTCAATTGCCATACTCCATACTGCTCATGAATCTTTAAATCTTCATCTGCCAATAAAGGAAAAGGCAATTGATGTTTGGTCTCAAATTTTTTATGGCTTTTCACATCATCACTACTCACACCAATCACTTGAAAACCCTTCTTTTTCAATAAAGCGTAATTATCTCGCAGATTACATGCCTGCACCGTACAAGTAGGGGTATTATCGTGCGGATAGAAATACAAAACCACTTTCTGTCCCTTGAAATCTGTCAAAGACAGTTTCCTCCCATCCTGGTCCACCCCCTTAAAAACAGGAGCTTTTTTGCCAATCGCCGGTAATGCCATGTTAGAATTTTGTGCGAAGGTAGGGGGGAGAAAGCTGCCAGCCACTAGCTGCTAGCTTCTAGTAAAAAAATTAACGATACGAATAACAATATTATCTAAAATAAGAGCCTGTTTAAAATTTATTTAATAAAAGTTTTATAGCAGAAAGTTTAGTCATTTCTTCTGCCGTTTCCATCAAAAGTTCATAATTACGGCATAATCTTCTATCATTCTCAAACCAGGAAAAGGTT